>Ga0182737_1000508_pt1 | contig 54186 bp, 44 predicted proteins | sample eDN5th30CBELigOP_FD_128878 | JGI IMG/M metagenome (GOLD analysis project Ga0182737, IMG submission 128878) | Enriched Organic Plus compost microbial communities from Emeryville, California, USA - eDNA 5th pass 30_C BE-Lig OP (version 2) (version 2) ...
GAGCGCCACGCCCGCGAGCACGACCTGCCGCGCAGCTGGGTGCTGGACAACGAACTGGCGGTGCTGCTGTCGCGCGATCCGCCGGCCGACGCGCGCGCCCTGCAGCAACGCCTCGACGGCATGCCGAAGGCGCCGCGCAAGCTGGCCAGCGCGCTGTGGCAGGCCATCTCCACCCCGCTGGCGGACGAGGACGCGATGCCCGCGCCGGCCGGCGACCCGGACCGCAACGCGCTGCGGCGCCTGCAGGACGCCGTGGCCAGGCGCAGCGCCGAGCTGTCCCTGCCAGACGGCGTGCTCGCCTCGCGCCGCCACCTGGAGTCGCTGCTCGACGGCGGGCAGTGGCCGCCGGCGCTGCAGGGCTGGCGCCGGCGCGAACTTGAACCGGCGTTGTCCCCCCTGTTGGCAGGCGGCTCCGGGTCGGGCTAGAATTGCGTCCTCGCACAGGTTCGCCGATGCGACCGTGGGGCCATAGCTCAGCTGGGAGAGCGCGTCGTTCGCAATGACGAGGTCGGGAGTTCGATCCTCCCTGGCTCCACCAAATACCAGAAGGCCCGGGCATTGCCCGGGCCTTCGTCTTTTCCGGCTTCCACGCCACGCAGACACGGACGCCGCCGATGCAGGATGATGCGCCGGTCACCGGTCACGCCCTGCCCGCATGAAGCCCCTCCTCCTCGCGCTGCTGCTTGGTATCGCGGCGGCCTCCGCCACACCGGCACGGGTTGATCCGCCCCGGTCCGGACCGGTAGCCCGGACAGGGCCGGAGGGCGCATCCGCGGCTGTCGTTTCGACATGCACGGATCCCGGGTGCGCTGCGCTTGCCCGGGCTACGGAGGCTACGGCGCCTGTGCACACCGGCGGTCGCGTGCTGCGCGACGGCGGCGGCTACATCTACCAGTGGCCCGGGGTCTACTTCGAGACTGCGTTCCATGGCCAGGAGATCGCCTTCGCGGTCGGGCCGGGCGAAGTGATCCTGCACGTGCGCGTCGACGGGCAACCCGTGGCTACACTGGTCCGCCCCGCGCCCGGGGTGTACCGCGTGGACGGACTGGCCGATGCACCGCACACCGTACGCATCGATATCGCGACCGAGCACCAGGCCGGGCCGAAACGCTTCGACGGCTTCCTGCTGCCGCCGGGCAGTCGGGCCCTGCCCTTGCCCCGGCGCGAGGCGAGGATCGAGTTCGTCGGCGACTCGCACACCGTCGGCTACGGCAACCTCTCCGGCACCCGCGACTGCAGCGAGGCGGAAGTCTGGGAGCGGACCGACAACACCCGCGCCTTCGGCCCCTTGCTGGCCCGCCACTACGACGCCGACTACCGGATCAGCGCGATCTCCGGTCGCGGCGTGGTGCGCAACTACGCTGGCGGGCCGGGCCGCACGCTGCCGCAGGCCTGGCCGCACGCGCTGCTGGACGGCCACGCGGTCGCGGATGACGGCTGGGATCCGCAGGCGATCGTGGTCGCGCTGGGCACCAACCACTTCTCCACGCCGCTGCACCCGGGCGAACGCTGGCCCGATGCGGAGCGCCTGCGCGCGGACTTCGTCGCCCGCTACGCCGCCTTCCTGCGTGCGTTGCGCGCGCGGGATCCGGACGCCTACCTGCTGGTGTGGGCCACCGCGCTGCACGAGGGCCGGATCAGCGCGGCGGCCCAGGCCGCCGTCGCGGAGCTGCGGGATTCTGGCGAGACGCGGATCGGCTTCGTCGAGGTCGACGGCCTGGACATGGGCGGCTGCCACTTCCATCCATCGCTCACCGACCACGTACGTATCGCCAGCCTGCTGAGGGCCCACCTCGACGCGCACGCCGGTCCGTGGACGAACGCCCCCCACAGCGGGAGCTCCGGGCTGGACCGGTGAGCCTCCCCGGCTGACCCGGCTTCCGGTCACGGCAACCGCGCTGCTCCCTCCATCGAATCCGGCGCTGCCGGGTTCCGGTGGCGCGCGCTCGCGCCGTAGCCGGGCCGGTGACCGGGGCGCGCCCGCATTCGCCGGGCCGCATCCGGGGCGCAGCACCCTTTGCAAATCAACGAATTGCAATCCGTTTGAATTAGGTTTGCGAGTCGTGGGGACAGGTTTGCCCTGCCCGCCGCAGCTTCTCCGGCCAGACGCCAGCACACGGCGCCACAGAACGGGGGACCCGGCATGCGGGGCAGGATCATCCACTACAGCGATCGCGACGGACGCGGCCTGATCGCCGCCGGCAACCGCCAGTTCCCGTTCGCGATCCGGCAGTGGCACAGCGGGATCGCCCCCGCGGTGAACCAGGTCGTCGAGCTGACCCTGGCCGGCGACGCGCTGCAGTCGGTGGCCCTGGTGCCGGGCCACGTGCGGGTCCGGGAGCGTGCCAGGCGACTGGCCAGGACGCTGGCGGATGCCCTCGGCCGATCCACGCCCGATGCCGGCGGCGTCCCGACGCCGGCCGTGGCACGCGGCCCAGACGCACGGCTGCTGGCCGCGTATGCGCTGTTCGCCCTGTCCGCGCTGCTGCTGCCCTTCGTTTCGGTCGCTGCGGGATCCGGAGCAGGCATCCGCAGCTTCACCCTGTTCGGACTGGCCGCGGCCTCGCCGGCACATGGCGTACCCGTGTCCGGTGCGTACCTGCCGGTGCTGGCGATGCTCTCCTTCGCGCTGCCGCTGGCCTGGCGCAGCCGCGCCGCCTGGCTGGCCCTGCTGCTGCCGCTGCTGGCCACGCTCAAACCCGTCTTCGAGATCTTCGGCGCCACCGCCCGCGTCGCCCGTGCCATGGGCGATGCCCCGGGCACCGATCTCGGCCAGCAGGTCGCGGGCCCGCTGGTCGCCGTTCCCTGCATCGGCACTGGCGCCTGGGCCTGCCTGCTGCCGGCGCTGTTCATCGCCTTCGCCGGCCTGAAACGCGCCTTCCCTGTCCACCGTCCCTGAGCCCCAACCGACCGCTTCACCCAAGGAGGAACCATGAAGACGAAACAGCTCTCCCTCGCCCTGCTGGCCGCGCTGGCCCTGGTCGCCTGCGGAAAGCAGGAAGGCAAGCCCGCGGCCGGTGCCGCGGACGCCACGCCCGGCGAACAGCCGGAGGAAGCGGGAGCGCCGGCCACCGCCGCCGCGGCCAGGCCCGCGCTGCCGCAGCCGGATGCCTCGCGCCCGCTGTCGGCCTACCCGGAGCTCAAGAGCGGCAACCAGGTGATGTTCCATTACGTCGCCGCGTCGAAGCTGCCGCCGGACTTCGCCAAGCTCGCCGAGGCGTACTCCCAGGAGTACCGCCGCACCAGCGACAGCTTCCGCCGGAACGACCTGCTGCAGGCGATCACGCCGCAGCTGGAGGCGCAGATCGCCGCCGCCCAGGCGAATCCCTACGGCTGGATGGAAGTGTCCGACGCCGACCTGGGGCCGTACGACTTCGCCCGCAAGGGTTTCCCCGTCGGCGAGTTCAGCGATTCGCGCCACCGCTACTTCTACGACAACAGCGCCTACACCCTGGGCTGGGCCAACTACGCGCAGCTGGCCTTCGTGCCGGTGCCCGAGGAAGCGCTCGCCCGCCAGATCGAGGCCATGCGCGGCAACTACGGGAACAAGCCGCGGCTGAAGGTGTTCTTCTTCGCCCAGTCCGCCGACCTCAACAACCAGCGGGTCGAGGCGCTGGTCACCCGCGTGCAGGTCACCGACAAGGCCAAGCGGGTGCTGGTGGAGTACGGGCCCGACGGCAGCGTGCCGGCGCAGGCGGCGAAGAAGGACGAGGAGTGCTACGACGCCGCCGCGTGCGCCGCCGCGCTGTTCGGAGGTGCGCCGTGAACCAGGTCGCCAGCCAGGAGCGCCCGCCGCAGGACGGCGAGGCCCTCGTCGCCCACGAACTCGCCCTGCGCCGCGCGCGCCGCGAGGCCGCCGAGCGCGATACGCGCGGGATTTCCACCACGTTCAAGGTGCTGACCGGGATCCTCCTCGCCGGCTCGCTCGTCCCGGTGATCGGCATCTTCTCCCTGCTCGCCGGGATCTTCACCGGCGCGATCGGCGCGCTCGTCCTGTTCCTCAAGGGCAACGGCGGCGGCGCGGTCAGGCAGCTGCTGCTGACCGTGCTCGGCGCACTGGCCGGCGTCGTCGCCTGGGCGGTCGTCACCTTCGTGCTGCTGGCTGCGGCCTGAATCCATGCGCGCGCCGCGCACGGCGCGCGCCCTTCCACGAACCGGAGAACCACGATGAATTCCAAGAGCGCCCGTCGCGGCCTGCTGTTCCTGGCGCTGGCCGCCATCCTTCCCGCGCACGCGCAGACCGCGGCCCAGCTCAAGCAGGAGAACGAACGCCTGCGCCAGGAACTGCAGGCGCTGCAGTCGAAGTGCGGGGCCACCGACCAGCACGCCGGCGCCCGCTGGAAGCACGACGCCCTCGAAGCGCGTCTGGACGCCCTGCGCGTCGGCATCGACAGCCGGCATTCGCGCGCCACCGTCACCGCGACGATCACCCTGCGCAATACCGGTCCCACGCCGCTGGTCCTCAACTACCAGTTCGGCTCCTGGATGGCGACCGACAGCCACGGCTACCGGTACGAAACCTACCAGGAACTGGACTCGCGCGACGGCACGGTCAAGGGCATCCCGGTGGCCAGCAGCAGCCGGGCCGACACCTCGGCGGTGATCATGCCCGGCGGCACGCGCACGGTGACCATCGCCGCGCGGCGCACCATGGCGCGGGGGCAGACGCCGGGCGACGCCTTCGACCTCAATGCCACCTTCGTGCAGTTCGAGGACCTGGGCCAGGGCCGCATCCGCAAGGTCCGCGACTTCCCGGTCGCCTTCACCAACGTCGGCGCGAATTCGGGCGGATCCGCCGCGCTCCCCGGCGGCAAGGCCCCGGCCCTGCTCGACAGGGCGGCCGACAAGCTGCTCGACCGCTTCGGCCGCTAGGTATCAGAAGCCGCGCCCGGTGCAACGCATCGGGCACGGCGTCCATCCGGCGGCGGCGCTAGTGGCGCCGCCGCCACGGCCGGCGCGCGCGGAACAGCACCAGGTAGACCCCGGAGGTCCAGGCCAGGCCGGCGGCCCAGCCGCCAAGCACGTCGGACGGGTAATGCACGCCCAGGTACATGCGCGAGACCCCGACCATGCCGGTGAACAGCGCCGCCAGCAGCAGTACCGGCCAGCGCCAGCGCGTGTGCCAGGCCAGCAGCACCACGACCGCGGCCAGCGTCGCCGAACCCATGGCGTGGCCGCTGGGGAAACTGAAGGTGGTTTCCGGCGCGATCGAATCCCACAGCGAGGGACGCTCGCGCTGGAAGAACTGCTTGGTGCCCAGGTTCAGCAGCGCCGAACCGATGAAGGACACGCTGGCGAACGCCGCCTCGCGCCAGCGCCGCGCCAGCAGCAGGCCCAGGGCGATGGCGATGTCCAGCGGCACCACGCCGTAGCGATAGCCGGCCAGGCTGGACCAGACGAACACCCGGTCCAGCAGCGGCGAGGTCCATGCGTGCACGCGCAGCAGCAGCGCGTCGTCGAAGACCAGCGCCTCCATTTCGTGGATCTCGTCGGCCAGCTCGGCGAACAGCCACAGCGGCAGCAGCAGGCCGACGAACAGCAGCGCCAGCCGGCGCCAGCGGCCGCGCAGCGCGGCCAGGAACGACCGGGCCTGCGGCTCAGCCGGTCTTCCGTGCATAGCGGGTGTCGACGTACTCATCGATCAGGGCCACGAACTCGGCGGCGATGTTCTCGCCCTTGAGCGTGACCTTCTTCTCGCCGTCGACGAATACCGGGGCCGAGGGCGCCTCGCCGGTACCCGGCAGGGAGATGCCGATGTTGGCGTGGCGCGACTCGCCCGGGCCGTTGACCACGCAGCCCATCACCGCCAGCGACAGGTTCTCCGCGCCGGGGTGCGAGATGCGCCATTCCGGCATCTTCGCCCGCACGTGCTCCTGCACGGTCTTGGCCAGCTCCTGGAAGAAGGTGCTGGTGGTGCGGCCGCAGCCCGGGCAGGCGGTGACCATCGGGGTGAAGGCGCGCTGGCCGGTGGTCTGCAGCAGTTCCTGCGCCACCACCACCTCGGCGGTGCGCGGCTGGCCCGGTTCCGGGGTCAGCGAGATGCGGATGGTGTCGCCGATGCCTTCCTGCAGCAGCACCGCCAGCGCCGCGCTGGAGGCGACGATGCCCTTGCTGCCGATGCCGGCCTCGGTCAGGCCCAGGTGCAGGGCGTAGTCGCTGCGCGAGGCCAGGTCGCGGTACACCGCGATCAGTTCCTGCACGCCGCTGACCTTGCAGCTGAGCACGATGCGGTCGGCGGGCAGGCCCAGCTCCACCGCGCGGTCGGCCGAATCCAGCGCCGAACGGATCAGCGCCTCGCGCAGCACCCGCCCGGCGTCCCAGGGCTCGGCGCGCTGGCTGTTCTCGTCCATCAGCCGCGCAGCCAGGGCCTGGTCCAGCGAGCCCCAGTTGGCGCCGATCCGCACCGGCTTGCCGTACTCGATCGCCTTCTCGATGATCGAGGCGAACTGGGTGTCCTTCTTCTTGCCGAAGCCGACGTTGCCGGGGTTGATCCGGTACTTGGCCAGGGCCTCGGCGCAGGCCGGCTCGGCGGCCAGCAGCTGGTGGCCGTTGTAGTGGAAGTCGCCGATCAGGGGCACGTCGACGCCCATCATCAGCAGCTTCTCGCGGATCCGCGGGATCGCCGCCGCCGCCTCCGGCGTGTTCACGGTCAGGCGCACCAGCTCCGAACCGGCGCGCCACAGCTCGGCCACCTGCTTCACCGAGGACGCCACGTCCGCGGTGTCGGTATTGGTCATCGACTGCACCACCACCGGCGCGCCGCCACCGACGGCGATACCGCCGACCATGACCTTGCGGGTGGAACGGCGCGGCCAGGGGCCGATCGAGGCGGGGGGCGTGGGCTGGGTGACGGCGTCGTGCTGCATGTGCGCATTCTAGACGCCCGCGGGCAACGGCGCCCGAACCGCGGGCCCGAAGGGCCGCTCCGGCGGCTCAGCCCTGGCGGCGCGGCGAGGGCCGGCCGAGCAGGAAGCCCTGCCCGCAGCGGCAGCCCAGCTCGGCGAGGATGTCGCGCTGGGCGGCGGTTTCCACGCCCTCGCCCACGGTCTCGATGCCGAGGGTGCCGGCCAGGGCCAGGATCGCGCGGACCAGGGCCAGGCTCTCCTGGCGGCCGCCCTCCCCGTCCAGGCCGGCGACGAAGCTGCGATCGATCTTCAGGCCGGAGATCGGGAAGCGGTGCAGGTAGGACAGCGCCGAGAAGCCGGTGCCGAAGTCGTCCAGCAGGGCCAGCACGCCATGTTCGCGCAGGGTGTTGAGGATGCGCAGGGTGCGCGGCGCGTCGTCGAGCAGCGCGACCTCGGTGATCTCCACCCGCAGCCGCGCCGGGTCGGCGTCGACCGCGTGCAGCAGGCCGAGCAGGCGGTCGGCAAAGTCAGGCGAGCGGAAATGCCGCGGCGAGACATTGACCGAGACGTAGCCGGAGCCGTCGCGGGCCAGTTCGCTGATCACCTGCTCGTACAGCTGCCAGTCGACCTGCTCGATCAGCCCGCTCTCCTCGCCCAGGGCGATGAATTCGGCCGGCGGCAGCAGGCCGCGGCGCTCGTGCTGCCAGCGCAGCAGCGCCTCGTGGCCGACCACCACGCCGTCCTCCAGGCGCACGATCGGCTGGTAGTACGGCAGGAAGTCGCGGTTCTTGATCGCCCGGCGCAGGTCCGCCTCCAGGTCCAGGCTGCGCACTGCCTGCTCGCGCATCGCCTCGTCGAAGATCGCGTAGCAGTCGCGGCCTTCGTTCTTGGCGCGGTACATCGCAGCGTCGGCGTCGCGCAGCAGTTCCTCGCCGGACTCGTAGCGCGGGTGCCACAGGGCGATGCCCATGCTCGCCGAGGGGAACAGCTCGCGCCCGGCCACCCACAGCGGGCGGCCGATCAGGGCCAGCAGCCGCGGCGCCAGGTCGCGCACGCTGTCGCCGCCGTCCGGGCAGCTGACCAGGATCGCGAACTCGTCGCCGCCGAGGCGCGCGACCACGTCGTCGGCGCGCATCGCCGAAACGATCCGCTTGGCCACCTCGACCAGCAGCTCGTCGCCGGCCGCGTGGCCGATGGAGTCGTTGACCAGCTTGAAGCGGTCCAGGTCCAGGAACAGCACCGCGAACGGCATGCCGTCGCCGTGGCGCGCGCGGTCGATCGCGCTGGCCATGCAGTCCAGCAGGCAGGCGCGGTTCGGCAGGCCGGTCAGCGCGTCGTGCAGCGCCTGGTGGGTGAGCCGCTGTTCGGCGCGCACGCGCTCGGCGATCTGCGCGACCAGCTGCTCGTTGGCCTTCTCCAGCTCCTTGGTGCGCTCGATCACGCGGCGCTCCAGCTCGGCGTGGGCGGCGCGCAGGCGTTCCTGGGCGCGCTGCCGGGCCAGGCCGTTGCTGATGTTGTGGGCGACGAACGCGAGCAGGCGCTGGTCGTCGGTGGTGAAGCGGATCCCCGGGGTGTAGCTCTGCACCACGATCACGCCGACGACCTCGCCGTCGCGGTGCAGCGGCACGCCCAGCCAGCTGTAGGCACGGATCCCGTACTCGTGGACCTCGCCGGCGGCGACCAGGCGATCGATGCTGTCGCGGTCGGCCAGCAGCGCCTCGCGCTTGCGCAGCACGTATTCGGTCAAGCCATTGCTGAGCCGGCGGGTCGGGCGATGGTCGCCGTTCTCGTCGACCGAGTACACGAACTCGATCGACTGCTGGTCCTCGGTGAACAGCGCGATGTAGAAGTTGCGCGCGTAGATCAGCTCGTCGACCGCGGCGTGGACCTTGGCGTAGTACTGGTCCAGCGAGTCCGAGCTCATCGCCATCTCGGTGATGCGGAACAGCGCGTGCTGCAGGCGCTCGGCGCGCTGCCGCTCGACCACCTCGTCCTGCAGTTCGCGGTTGGCGTACTGCAGCTCGATCGTGCGCTCGCGCACGCGCCGCTCCAGCTCGGCCTGGGCCTGGCGCCGGTCCAGCGTGGTCAGCACGTGCTGGGCGACGTAGCCCAGCAGGGCGCGGTCCTCGTCGGTATAGCTGGCCGGGCGGTCGTAGCTCTGCACCACGATCGCGCCGCAGACCCTGTCGCCGCGCTTCATCGGCACGCCCAGCCAGTCCTGGCTGTCCGGGCCCTGCGCCTCGCTGTACTGGATCTGCAGGGTGCGCCGGATCAGGCTGGACGGTCCGCGCAGCGCGTTGCCGTGGCGCAGCAGGGCGAAGGTGAGGCTGTTCGGCATCTCGCGTTCGGTCCACTCCTGCTCCGGGTCGGGCTGGTAGTCGTCGACCTCGTCGGCGAAATAGATGAAGCGGACCGACTCGCGCTCCTCGTCGTAGGTGACGATGTAGCAGTTGGGGGCGTACATCAGCGAGCCGATGATGTCGTGCAGGCGCTTGAGCATCTCGCCCATCTCGACCTCGGCGCTGGCCAGCTCGGCGATCTCGAACAGCGCCTGCTGCAGGCGGCGCGAGGTTTCCAGGCGTTCCATCCGTGCCCGCGCGCGCGCCGAGTCCATCGCCGAATCCAGCAGGGCGCGGGCGCTGGCCATCCATGCGGTGGACCTGGAACGCTCCATCGCCGCCGGCAGCTTGGCCAGCAGGCACAGGCGCGCGTCTTCCTCGTCGCTCCACGACAGTGTCAGCGTGTCCGGCCCGGCCTCCAGCGGCGAGACCCCGGCCAGCGCCAGTTCCATCCGCTGGGTGGCCCCGGCCAGCGCCGGCGGTTCGGTCAGCACGTGGGTGCCGAGCACGGCGTCGGACCAGCCCAGCACGACCTCGGCGTCGTCCGGCAACTGCGCGTGCAGCACCGCGAGCGCGCGCAACAGCGGCGCGCGCGCGATCGGATACGCCTGCAGCACCGTTCCCGGCGCGTCTTCGGCTGTGCTGGCCTGGCTCATTCAGGTCCGGTCCGGGAACCCCGGCCCCCAGCATAACGTTCCAGCGGCAACTTGCGTGCGGCGGACCCCGTCCGGCTTCCCCGCGCGTTTGTCCCCGCATGGAACAGGCCTGCCTTCCCCTGCCCCGCCCACGGCGGCGACGTCCAAGGCACGCGCCGGCGCTTGCGCCCCGCGCCGCGTCCCGTAGTCTGGTCGCCATGGAACAACCGGCCGCCGCCGAAGACGAAGCCCTGATGCTCGCCTGGGCAGGCGGCGACGCGGCCGCGTTCGAGGCGCTGTACCGGCGCCACCGCGATCCGCTGTTCCGCTTCCTGCTCGGCCAGCTGCGCGACCGGCCGCTGGCCGAGGAGATCTACCAGGACGTATGGCAGCGGGTGATCGCCGCGCGCAGCGGCTGGAAGCCCGAGGCCGCGTTCGCCACCTGGTTGTACCGGATTGCCCATAACCGCCTGAACGATCATTGGCGCGCGCAGCGGCATCGGCCGCCGGCGCCGCTGGACGCCGACCTGCGCACCGCCGCCCTGGCCGACCCCGACGATCCGGAGGGCCTGGCCGGCCGCGACGATGAGCGCGAACGGTTGCAGCGGGCGCTGGACGAGCTGCCGGACGAGCAGCGCGAAGCCGTGCTGCTGCGCCTGCAGCAGGAACTGAGCCTGGAAGAGATCGGCCGGATCACGGGGGTCGGCCGGGAAACGGTCAAGTCGCGGCTGCGCTACGCGCTGGACAAGCTGCGCGCGAGGTTGAACCCATGAACGGCCGACACGAACCCCTGGATCCGGAAGAGCACGCCCTGGCGCGCCTGCTGGCGGACGCCGAACCGGGCGAAGCCCCGTCGGAGATGCTCGACACGCGCATCCTGGCCGCGGCGCGCGACGCGCTGCGCCAACCCGCGCCCGCCCCCACGCCCGCGGGCGGCACGCAACGGCATTCGCGGCGCCCGCTGCGACGCTGGCCGGTGGCGGTGGGCCTGGCCGCCACGGTGACCCTGGCGGTCGGCGTGGCCTGGCAGCTGCGCGAGCCGCCACGGCCCGCCGTCGCCTCCGCGCCGGCGGCGGCGGAAGCCGACGCGGCCGCGGAGACCGCCGCCGGCGGCGCCGCGGTCACGGCGCTGCGTTCCTTGCCGATGCCGGCGGAGGCGCCACCTCCCACCGAGGCGCCCGTCGCCAGCGAAGAAGCCGATGCCGAACGCCGCGCCGCGGTGGCCGCCGCCAGCGAACGCAGCGCGCAGCGCCAGGAAAAGGCCGCGCGCCAGGCCGAAGCCGAGGCCGCCGCGGCCGCGGCGCGCGAACAGGCCCACCGGGCCGCGACCGCTGCCGCCCGCCAGCGCGCCTCCGAACGCACCGCGAAGGCCGCGCGCCAGGCGGCACAGGCCGCCCCTGCCGCTGCCCCTGCACCTGCGGCCGCGCCAGCACCCGCGCCTGCCGCGGCCGATCTCTACCAGGAACCCTCCCCGCCGGCGCCCCCGCCGCCGCCACCGGTGGCCGATACCGGCGCGATGGCCGCACCCGCGGCACGGCTGCCGCCCGCCGGCGAGGTGCGCGAGGCGCAGGCCGCGCGCAAGGCGACCGCCTTGGCCCGGGAACCGGGGCTGTCCGCTGCCGACGTCGCCACGCTGGAGGCCGACGCCACGCTGCCGGCCGACCGGTGGCTGCCGCGCATCCGCGAACATCGCGACGACGGCAACGACGCACTGGCGAAGGCCAGCCTGCAGCGCTTCGTGCGCGCCCATCCCGACATCGCCATCCCGGAAGACCTGAGGGCGCTGCTCGACTGACGCCGGCATGCGCACCAGGTAGCGCACCGGGTCTTCCGGAGCCGCCGGCTACAATGTCGGCAGATGACCGATACCCTCGCCGCCCCGGCCCGCCACCTCCTCGAAGTACGGCACAGCCGCTTCCTCGCCCAGGCCACTGCCGTCAGCTCGGCAGCCGCGGCGCTGGATTTCATCGCCCAGGTGTCCGATCCGGACGCGACCCACAACTGCTGGGCCTGGAGGATCGGCCAGGACTACCGTTCCAGCGACGACGGCGAACCGGCCGGCACCGCCGGCCGCCCGATCCTCGCGGCGATCGACGGCCAGGGCTACGACCGCGTGGTCGTGGTGGTCACCCGCTGGTTCGGCGGGATCAAGCTCGGCGCCGGCGGCCTGGTCCGCGCCTACGGCGGCGCGGCGGCCGAATGCCTGCGCCTGGCCGAGCGCCAGCCGCTGGTGGCGATGGTCGCCCTGGAACTGGCCTGCCCCTTCGAGGAGCTCGGCACGGTGCACACCGCCCTGCACGCGCACGCGGCGGAAAAAACCGGCGAACGCTTCGAGGCCGACGGCGCGCACCTGAGCCTTCGCCTTCCAGCGACCGAAGCGCCGGCGCTGCAGGCGCGCCTGCGCGATGCCACCCGCGACCGCGTGCGCTTCACGGTCGGCGAAACCACCACGGAGGCCGGCTGATGTCGGAACAGAAGGAAAGCCGCCTGCGCCGCATCGGCAGCCTGGGCACGCTGTGGCCGTTCGTGCGCCAGCACCTGGGCCTGTTCGGTGCCTGGCTGGTCGCGCTGGCGGTGTCCTCCACCGCCACGCTGAGCCTGCCGGTGGCGGTGCGTTACATGATCGACCACGGCTTCGGCGGCGGCAGCCAGATCAACCGCGCCTTCGGCCTGCTGTTCGTGGTCGCGGTGGTGCTGGCGGTGGCCACCGCCGCGCGCTTCTTCTTCGTGTCGCTGCTGGGCGAGAAGGTCGTGGCCGACCTGCGCGAGCGCCTGTACGCGCACCTGATCGGCCTGGATCCGGCCTTCCACGACCGCAGCCGCAGCGGCGAACTGGTCTCGCGCCTGTCCGCCGACAGCGAGCTGCTGCGCAGCGTGATCGGCACGACCATGTCGGTGGCCCTGCGCAGCACCGTCACCGTGATCGGCTCGCTGGTGATGCTGTTCGTGACCAGCCCGCACCTGGCTGCCTACTCGCTGGTCGGCATCCCGCTGTCGGTGCTGCCGATCGTGCTGGGCGCGCGGCGCCTGGAGAAGGCCTCGCGCGCCAGCCAGGACCGCGTCGCCGACGCCAACGCCCTGGCCGCCGAGACCCTCGGCGCGGTGCGCACGGTGCAGGCGTATGCCCGCGAACCCTACGAGCGCGGCCGCTTCAGTTCGGCGCTGCAGGTGGCCGTGGCCACCGCGCGGCGCCGCATCGGCGCGCAGGCGGCGGTGACCGCCGCGGCCATCGTGCTGGTGTTCGGCGCGATCGTGCTGGTGCTGTGGTCCGGCGCCCATGACGTGATCGAAGGGACGATGACCGCCGGCACCCTGGGCCAGTTCGTGCTGTACGCGCTGATCGGCGGCGGCTCGGTCGGCGCCCTGGCCGAGGTCTGGAACGAGCTGCAGCGCGCCGCCGGCGGCATGGGCCGCATCTCCGAGCTGCTGCAGGAACAGCCGCAGGTGGCCGCCCCGGCCTCGCCGGTGGCGCTGCCGGTGCCGCTGCGCGGCGAAATCCGCTTCGAGCAGGTGCTGTTCCACTATCCGGAGCGTCCCGAGGCGCCGGCGCTCAACGGCTTCGACCTGCACGTGCGCCCCGGCGAGACCGTGGCCCTGGTCGGCCCCTCCGGCGCCGGCAAGAGCACGGTGCTGTCGCTGCTGCTGCGTTTCCACGATCCGCAGTCCGGCAGCGTGCGCATCGACGGCATCGACCTGCGCGACACCGACCCGGCACAGCTGCGCAGCCAGGTCGCGCTGGTGCCGCAGCACCCGGTGCTGTTCGCCAACAGCGCGATGGACAACATCCGCTACGGCCGCCTGGACGCCAGCGACGAGGAGGTGCGTGCCGCCGCCCGCGCCGCCGAGGCCGACGGTTTCATCGAGGCGCTGCCGCAGGGCTACCACAGCGAACTGGGCGAGCGCGGCACGCGCCTGTCCGGCGGCCAGCAGCAGCGCGTGGCGATCGCCCGCGCCCTGCTCAAGGACGCGCCGGTGCTGCTGCTGGACGAGGCCACCAGCGCGCTGGACGCGCAGAGCGAACGCGCCGTGCAGCACGCCCTGGAAAACCTGATGCGCGGGCGCACCACCCTCGTCGTGGCGCACCGCCTGGCGACGGTGCTGCGCGCCGACCGCATCGTGGTGATGGACCAGGGCCGGATCGTCGCCGAAGGCACCCACGGGCAGCTGCTGGCCCAGGGCGGCCTGTACGCGGAACTGGCGCGGTTGCAGTTCCTCGACTGAGGCGCCGGCTCAGGCCGGCAGCGCGCGCGCCAGGATCGCGGCGAAGTCCAGGCCAGGCGGCAGCGTGCCCATCGCCAGGCCGTGTTCGCCGCCGAGGCGGCTGCGCAGGAAGGCCTCGGCCAGCGGACTGCCGTTGGCCACCAGCACGCTGCCCTGCAGCAGCAGGGCCAGCCGTTCCACCAGCAGGCGCGCCTGCGGTTCCAGGGTGTCGCGCGCGCCCAGCTGGCCGTGCAGGCGCGTGGCGGCCTGCTCCAGCAACGGGTGGCGCGTGGCGGCCTGTTCCAGTTCCGCCTGCAGCGCCTGCGCCGCCGCCGGCTCGCGCGCCAGTGCGCGCAGTACGTCCAGGCACTGGATGTTGCCGCTGCCCTCCCAGATCGAATTGAGCGGCGCCTGCCGGTACAGCCGCGGCAGGATGGACTCCTCGACGTAGCCGGCGCCGCCCAGGCATTCCTGCGCTTCGTTGACCAGCGATGGCGCGCGCCGGCACAGCCAGTACTTGCCGACCGCGGTGGCGACGCGGGCGAAGGCCCCGGCCTGCGGATCGGCCGGCGCGGCGTCGACCGCCGCGGCCACGCGCAGGGCGAAGGCGGTGGCCGCCTCCGACTCCAGCGCCAGGTCGGCCAGCACGTTGGCCATCAGCGGGGGTTCGACCAGCCGGCTTCCGAAGGCGACGCGGTGCCGGGCGTGGTGCAGCGCCTGGGCCAGGGCCATGCGCACCTCGGCGGCGGCGCCGAGCATGCAGTCCAGCCGGGTCAGCATCACCATCTCGATGATGGTCGCCACGCCGCGGCCTTCGGCGCCGACGCGCCAGGCCCGCGCGCCGCAGAACTCGACCTCGCTGGAGGCGTTGGCCCAGTCGCCGAGCTTGTCCTTCAGCCGCATCAGCCGGAACGCATTCTTCGTCCCGTCCTCCAGCCGCCGCGGCAGCAGGAAGCAGGTCAGCCCGCCCGGCGCCTGCGCCAGCACCAGGAAGCCGTCGCTCATCGGCGCGGAGAAAAACCACTTGTGCCCGACCAGCCGCCAGGCCTCGCCGTCCGGCGTGGCGGTGGTGGCGTTGCTGCGCACGTCCGAGCCGCCCTGCTTCTCGGTCATGCCCATGCCGAGGGTCAGGCCGTCCTTGGCCAGCGCCGGGATGTCGCGCGGGTCGTAGGCGGGCGCGGCCGCCTTTTCCGCCCACTCGCGCAGCGCCGGTTCGCGCGCCAGCACCGGCACCGCGGCGTGGGTCATGGTCAGCGGGCAGCTGGTGCCGGCCTCGGCCTGGTGGTGCAGGTAGCTGAGCGCGGCGCGGGCCACGTGCGCGCCCGGTCCCGGTTCATGCCAGGACAGGCCGGCCACGCCGTGCATCTTGGCCAGCTCCATCAGCCGGTGGTAGGCCGGATGGAACTCGACCGTGTCGATGCGGCGGCCGTTGCGGTCGTGCGTGCGCAGCCGCGGGCGGTCGCGGTTGGCGTCGAAGCCGAGCCGGTACAGCTCGTCGCCGGCCAGGCGGCCGTAGGCCTGCAGGCGTCCGGCGTATCCGGCCGCGCCCGCGGCGGCCACCGCCTCGCGCAGGGCGGCATCGTCCGCCCACAGGTCCCGCGACTCGAACGGCGGCGGGACGTTGTCGACACGATGGGTTTCGAACGGCGGCAACGCGTGCATGGCCGGCTCCGGCTGGAGGGCTGGCGCGCGGTGGCGGGGCGGCATGCGGCCGCCCCCGCGCTCAGCCGAATTCGAAGTTCATCTGTGCGCCGACCGGCGCGACGAAGTCGCCCGAGACGAAGTCCACGCCGGCGCTGAACAGCTGGCTCATCGCCTGCGCGTCGTCGACCTGCGCGGCGAGCGTGGTGATGCCCTCCTCGCGCGCCCGCGCGGTGATCTCGCGGACCTTTTCCTGGGCCTCGCCCGGCTTGCCGATCTCGTCGGTCAGGCCCGGGTCGATCTTGACGAAGGCCGGCTTGAAGTGGGTCAGCAGCTGGAACGAATCCAGCCCCGAACCGAACTGCTCCAGGCCCACGCGGCAGCCCAGCGGCGCCACCGCCTCGAGGAACTGCTGGGCGTTGCGCAGGTGGGTGAACACCTTCGCCTCCGGCGCCTCCATCCACAGCCGCTCGCCGGGGACGCCGTGCGCCGCCAGCTCGCGCCTGACCAGCGCGGCCAGGTCGGGGGTGCCGAACGACGGCGCGCTGACCCGCACCAGCAGCCGGGTCTGGCGCCCGGTGCGCTCGCGCTCGGCCAGCACCGCGATCGCGCGGCGCACCACCCACTGGTCGATCTCGCCGAGCAGGCCATGCTCCTCGGCGATGCCGAGGAAGTCGGCCGGGCTGACCAGCTCGCCGTTGGCGTCCACCCGCAGGTGCGCCTCGTAAAGCTCGCCCGGCTCGCCCTGCAGGTTCATCACCGGCTGCCAGTGCAGGACGAAGCCCTCGCCGGACAGCGCCTCGCGGATCCGCGCCACCCAGCGGGCGATGCGCTCCTCTTCGGCGCGGTCGGCCGCGCCCGGGTCGAACACCTGCACGCTGTTGCCGCCCAGTTCCGCGGCGGCGCCCAGGCACTGGTTCGCCTTGGCCAGGATCTGCGGCACGCTGGCGATCTTCTCGCCGACCTGCACGCCGCCGATGCTGGCGGTCACCGCCACCGAACGGTCGCCGACGCTGACCACGTGGGTGGCGATCGCCTCGCGCAGCGCATCGGCCACCGCCCTGGTGCGGGCGTGGTTGCCCTCCAGCAGCAGGGCGAAGCTGTGCTCGCCGAAGCGCGCGGCCTTGACGTCGCCGCCGACCGAATCGCGCACCCGCGCGGCCAGCGCCGCGATCAGCGCATCGGCCGAGTCCAGGCCGATGTCCGGCAGCAGGCGCGCGTAATGGTCCGGCTCCAGCAGCAGGAAGCCGTACTGGCCGCCGTCGCGGCCGACCACCGCCACCGCGTCCTCGAGCATGCGCAGGAAGGTCGGGCGGTTGAGCAGGCCGGTGACCTGGTCGCGCTGGCGCAGCTCCTCGACTTCGCGCGCCAGCTCCGGGTCCACTTCCTCGCGGCGGCGGAACACCACCTGCACGCAGGACTCGCCCTCGTAGGTGGCGGTGGCGAACTCCATCTTCGCCGGGAAGGTGCTGCCGTCGACGTGGCGCGCCTCCATCAGGTATTCGGCCGGCGGCGGCTCGCCCTTGGACAGGGACTTGAGCAGCTGCTTGAAGCCCTCGATGTGCTGCGGGCCGACCAGGTCCAGCAGCGACATGCCTTCCACCTCGTCGAACGACTCGAACCCGAACATCTCCAGGTAGGCGTCGTTGGCGCGGATGTGCATGCCTTCGTGGATGTAGGCAATCGGATCGCGCGAGGAGGCGATCAGCGAGTCGCAGCGGCGCTCGGTCTCGCGCAGCTGGGCCTCGAGCCGGCGCAGGCTGCGGCGGGCCTCCAGGTCGGCCCACTCGCGCCGGACCGTCTCCAGCAGGTGTTCCGGGCGGTGCTTGAGGACCAGCGCGCGGGCGCCGCCGCCGAGCGTGCCCAGCACCGCGGCGTCGTCGATCCGGTCGACCAGCAGCAGCAGCGGCAGGTCCTTGCCGCTGGCGGCGACCTGGGCGCGGACCTGGTCCAGCGGCATCGAGCGGGACTCGGCGGCCAGCACCAGGTCGATCGGCTGGCTGGCGACCATGTGTTCGAGCTCGGCCGCGGTGGCCGGCCGCAAGGGGCGCACCGCGATGCCGCCGTTGCGCAGGGTACTGACGATCGCTTCGGCATCCTCCACGCGGTCGTCGACGATGAGCAGGCGCATCGCGCTGTCTTTCTGCATTCGGGGAACCGGGGTTGTGTGGAAGTCGGGGGATGCCGGGTTTAATACACGATGCCCGGAACAGCGTCCATGACCGGGCGCAATGACAGCCCGGCGCGTGGCAACCGGGCGCCGGCCGCGTAGCATGTGCCCGCCCCGCTTCCGGGGTGCAGGGCCGGAGGCGGCAGTGGGCATCGAGATCGAGCGCAAGTTCCTGGTCGCCGGCGACGGCTGGCGCAGCGCGGCCGAACGGGTCCAGCCGATGGCCCAGGGCTACCTCAACGACCTGGAGGTCGTCGCCGGCGGCGCGCAGAAGGCCTCGGTGCGGGTCCGGATCGAGGGCGACCAGGCCTTCCTCAACCTCAAGTCGCGCCAGCTGGGGCATACCCGGCAGGAGTTCGACTACCCGATCCCGGTCGAGGACGCCCGCCAGCTGCTGGGCCTGTGCGTGGGCGGGCTCATCGAGAAGAACCGCCACTACGTGCGCCACGAGGGGCATCTGTGGGAGGTGGACGAGTTCCTCGGCGACAACGCCGGGCTGGTGGTCGCCGAACTGGAACTCGGCTCGGCCGACGAGGCCTACGTCCGCCCGGACTGGCTGGGCGCCGAGGTCACCGACGAGCCGCGCTACTACAACCTGGCGCTGGCCGCGCATCCGTATTCGCGCTGGACGCCGGCCGAACGCGGCGACGCCTGACCGGCACCCGGCCTTGCGCCGGCCCGCCTCGCACCCCATCTTCCGGCGATGCGCATCGATATCTGGTCCGACGTGGTCTGCCCCTGGTGCTGGATCGGCAAGCACCGCTTCCAGCGTGGCGTGGAGCTGCTGGGCGACGCCGCCCCGCCCCTCGAGATCCACTGGCATCCGTTCCAGCTCGACCCGGACGCCGGCACCGACCCGGTGCCGCTGCTGGAGGCCTACACGGTGAAGTTCGGCGGCCGCGAGCGCGCGCAGGAGCTGCTGTCGCACACCCAGGCCACCGCACGGGGCGAGGGCCTGCCGATGGACTTCGGCCGCGGCCAGGTGCGGGTCAGCACCCTGCCCGCGCACCGGCTGATGTGGCTGGCCGCGCGCGAAGGCGATGCGCAGGCGGTGGCCGAGGCGCTGTTCCGCGCCCACTTCGCCGAAGGCCGCAACCTCGCCGCCACCGCCACCTTGGTCGCCGCCGGTGCCGCCGGCGGGCTGCCGGCCGCGCGGGTCGAGGAGTTCCTGGCCGGCGACGAGGGCCTGGCCGAGGTCCGCGCCCAGGTCGCCCAGGCCCACGCCATGGGCATCCGCGCCGTGCCGACCTTCGTGATCGACGGCCGCCTCGCCGTCCAGGGCGGGCAGGCACCGGAAGTGTTCGCCGGCGCCCTGCGCCAGGCGCTGGGCGACCGCGGCGGTGCCGCCGGCAGCGGCGGGACGGCCTGCGGCCCGGACGGCTGCGAGGTCTAGCCGCCGCACCTCCCAACGCAACGCCCGGCCCGCCCGCCTGCGGCGTCAACCGGGCGTCCACAGCCGTCGGGCGCATCTGCGACAATGCCCCGGCGCGCGGACCGCGCGCGAACGGAGTTCCCCCGCATGCTCGTGATCGGCGTCGCCGGCACCGAACTGACCGCGCAGGAGCGCGACTGGCTGCAGCACGATGCCGTGGCCGGCGTGATCCTGTTCAAGCGCAACTTCGCCTCGCGCGACCAGGTGGCCGAGCTGTCGGCCGCGATCCGCTCCGCCGCGCCGCGCCCGCAGCTGGTCTGCGTGGACCAGGAAGGCGGCCGCGTGCAGCGCTTCCGCGACGGCTACACCGCACTGCCGCCGCTGCAGAGCTTCGACGCGCTGTACCGCCAGGATCCCGATGCGGCGCTGAAGCTGGCCGAGGAACACGCCTGGCTGATGGCCAGCGAGATCCGCGCCAGCGGCGTGGACCTGAGCTTCGCCCCGGTGGTCGACCTGGCCCGCGGCAACCGCGCCATCGCCGACCGCGCCTTCAGTGACGACCCGCAGGTGGTCGCCGCGTTCACCCGCGCCTACGTGCGCGGCATGCACAGCGTCGGCATGGCCGCCACGCTCAAGCATTTCCCCGGCCACGGCACGGTGCTCGAGGACACCCACTTCGACGACGCGGTCGACCCGCGCCCGCTGGAGGTGCTGCGTGCCGGGGACCTGGTCCCGTTCGCCGCCGGCATCGAGGCCGGCGCCGATGCGGTGATGATGGCCCACGTCGCCTACCCGGCCATCGCCCCGGAACCGGCCGGCTACTCGCGCTTCTGGATCGAAGAGGTGCTGCGCGGCGAGATGGGGTTCCGCGGCGTGGTCTTCTCCGACGACATCGGCATGGCCGCGGCGTTCTCCGCCGGCGGGGTGAAGTCGCGCATCGACGCGCACCTGGACGCCGGCTGCGACGTGGTCCTGGTCTGCCATCCCGAGCTGGTCGAGGAATCGCTGCGCGCGGTCGAAGGCCGCCGCCTCAACACCGCCGCGCTGACCGGCCTGATCGGCCGCGGCGCGCTGGGCTGGGACGGCCTGCTGGCCGACGCGCGTTACGGCCAGGCGCAGTCGCGCCTGCCCCGCTCCACGCTCGCCTGAGCCACGCTTTTTACTGCCTCTTTCCCCTGTTTTCCGGTAGTCTCCCCTGATGTCCGAGCTCCTGATCGCCGAAGTCCTAGAGAAATCCGACCTGCTGGTCGACCGTCCCACGATCGACGCCGCCATCGCGCGCATGGCCGACGAGATCGCCCGCGACTACATCGGCGAAGTACCGCCGCATCGCCTGGGCGACAGCTTCATCCCGGTGTTCCTCACCGTGATGCACGGCGCCCTGCCCTTCGCCGGGCAGCTGGCCCTGGAACTGGGCGCGCGCGGCCTCGACCTGCAGTTCGATTACCTGCATGCCACCCGCTACCGCGGCCAGAACCAGGGCGGCGAGCTGGTGTGGAAGCACCGCCCCGCCACCGCGCTGTTCGGCCGCCGCGTGCTGATCGCCGACGACATCCTCGACGAGGGCTACACCCTGGCCGAGGTGCGCCGCTGGTGCATCGAGCAGGGCGCCACCGACGTGCGCATCGCTGCGCTGACGGTCAAGGACCACGACCGCTGCGTCGAGGGCCTGTGCGCCAACTACGTCGGCCTGCACCTGCCCGACCGCTACGTGTTCGGCTTCGGCATGGACTACTACGAGCAGGGCCGCAACCTGCCGGGCATCTACGCGCTGAAGGAGTGAGCGCGATGGACATCGCCCTGGCGGTGATTGGCGGCACCGGCGTCTACCGCCTGGCGGCGCTTGAAGACGTGGAGGCGCGCCACTTCGACACGCCCTACGGCGCGCCCTCCGGCCCGCTGCGCATCGGCCGCCTCGGCGAGGCCCGCGTCGCCTTCCTCGCCCGCCACGGCGAAGGCCACGCGCTGCCGCCGCACCGGGTGAACTACCGCGCCAACCTGCACGCGCTCAAGCAGGCCGGCGTACGCCGCGTGCTCGCACTCAATACCGTCGGCGGCATCACCGAACGCTTCGGCCCGCGCGTGCTGGCCTGCCCGGACCAGCTGATCGACTACACCTGGGGCCGCGAGTCCACCTTCTGGGACGGCGAAGGCGAAGCCCTGCACGTGGACTTCGGCCATCCCTACAGCACGATGTTCCGGCACAAGGTGCTGGCCGCGGCGAAGGTCACCGGCGTGCGCGTGGTCGATGGCGGCTGCTACGGCGCCACCCAGGGTCCGCGCCTGGAGACCAATGCCGAGATCGCGCGGATGCGCCGCGACGGTTGCGACCTGGTCGGCATGACCGGCATGCCCGAAGCCGGCCTGGCCCGCGAGCTGGGGCTGGAATACGCCTGCCTGGCGATCGTCGCCAACTGGGCCGCCGGCTGCGGCGACGCGCAGGAAATCACCCTGGCCGAAGTGCTCGACAACGTGGCCGCCGCCTCGGCCGGCCTGCCCGAACTGGTCGCGGAACTGGCGCGCGGTTGACCCGCGGTGTCATCTGCTGGCTCCGTCAACCTTTGCAGCCGATACCACCGCAAGCGATTGTCAGCCGCGCCAAGGCTCCGCATACTCCGCGGCGCGGCAGCCGCCGCGCAATCCGTCAATCGCAAGGACTACGCAGCATCATGGCCAACGGTACCGTCAAGTGGTTCAACGACGCCAAGGGATTCGGCTTCATTTCGCCGGAAGATGGCAGCGCTGATGTTTTCGCCCATTTTTCCGCGATCAATGCCAAGGGCTTCCGTTCCCTCCGGGAAGGACAGCGGGTGAGCTACGAGGTCACCCAGGGCCCGAAGGGCGCGCAGGCATCGAACATTACCCCGCTCGACTGATCCTTCGGACGGTCGCGGCGTATGGGCCCCGCCACATGGCGGGGCTTTTTTTTGCGCGCCACGGCCGCGATGCCGTGGCGCGCTCCGCGCCTACGCCTACGGCGGCGTCACCGTGATCGAAGCCGGGGTCGCCCTGCCGGTGCCGCGCAGGGTCGGCTGGTACATGTCCTCGACCTGCGGCGGCGGCACCGCGTAGGTGCCGGGCGTGACCGCGCGGACCAGGTAGTACAGGCGCGCCTTGCCGCCCTGCCCCAGCGACAGCGCCGCCACGTAGCGGTCGTCGCGGTATTCCTCGTGGCGCAGTTCGGCATGGCCGGCGCGGTCGGACAGGGCCACGCCCTCGATCTGCACACCGTCCCACTGGCTGGCGTCGCCGAGGTTGAGGTTCTCCGCCTCCAGGCCCGCCGGCAGCAGGTCGGTCACCAGCGCGTCGGGCATCGGCCGGTCGGCTTCCACGGTCAGCCGCGCCACCAGCGCCTGGCCTTCGCGCAGCGCACCACCTTTCCACGGCGTGCCGTCGGGGAGGAACCACTCGCGGACGATGGAGGCGTGGCGGGTGTCCTCGGCCGGGGCGCTGCGCGGGATGCCGGCCACCTCGATGCTGGCGTAGTACGGCCCGCCTTCCGGCTCGAAACGCACGCCGCGCGCCAGCGTCGCCTGGTCGAGGCTGCGCGCGAACGCCACCGCCGGTTCCAGTTCCGTGGTGGTACCACCGGCGTGGTAGCGGCCGGCGACCTTGCGCCCGTCGCCCGCTTCCAGCGCCTTGCCCAGCCGCGCCAGCGCCATCTGCTCCTGCGTGCTCAGCCACAGCCGGCCTTCGCGGTCGCGCCGTGCCTGCAGCGCCCGCGCCAGCTCCACGGCGCGCGCGTCGTAACGGGCCTCGGCGCGGCCGCGTTCGTGCAGCAGGGCGACCATCAGCGCATCGTCGCGGATACGGCTGCCGTAATCACCCAGCCACAGCGGACGCTGTTCCGGATCGCGGGCGAAGCCTTCGGCGATCGCCGCCTCGCCGCGCCGCGTATCGCCCTGCAGGGCCAGTGCCAGGCCCAGGTGCACCAGCGGCAGGCCGGTGAGGCTGCGCGTGCGCTCCTGGTCGTGCATCGCCCGCAGCGTGCCCAGCGGCGCGCGGTTGACCCGCGCCAGCACGTAGCCGGCGTAGGCGCGGTTGGCGAAGCGCAGGTGTTCGCGGTGTTCGCGGCCGTAGAACTGCGGTCCGCCGGACAACAGGTCCTCGGCAAGGCGGTCCAGCGCCTTCTGCAGCACCGTCTCGGGCACGGCGAAGCCGGCCTCGCGCGCGTCCAGCAGGAAGTCGGCGATGTACGGCGTCAGAGCCGGTTCGCCGCCGCCATCGCCGCCCCACAACGAGAAGTGGCCGCTGCCGGTCTGCATCGCCGCCAGCCGCCCCAACGCGCCTTCCAGGCGCGTGCGCCGCGTCTTCGCCTCCAGTCCCGGCACGCCCAGCCGCGCGGCGGTGGCCGCATCCATCAGCAGTGCCGCATAGCCCTTGCTGGTGGTCTGCTCGGCGCAGCCATAGGGATAGTCGAGCAGGCCCTGCAGCGCGCTGGCGAACGGCAGCGGCGGCGTCGCGGTGATGCGCAGGCGCACGTCCACGGTCTCCGGGATCAGGCCTTCGGCCAGCGCCGGATCCAGCGCCAGCGGCGTGCCGGCTTCCAGCACGCGGGTCTGCACGCGCAGCACGCCCGGCCAGGCCGCGCGCACCGGCAGCTCGTAGCGGCGGTCCACCGAGTAGCCGCCGCCATCCACGCGCACCCGCACCCTGGCGACGGTATTGCCCGGCAGGGCCTGCAGCGGGAACTCGAGCGTGGCCTTTTCGCCATCGCCCAGGCGCAGCGTGCGCTGGCCTTCGCTGACCGCGAGCGGGCCCTCGCCTTCCACGCGCACCCGGAACCCGCCGGCGGCGCCGCTGAAGTTCTGCACGTCCAGGCTCAGCGCGCCGCGGTCGCCGGGCGCGAGCACGCGCGGCATCGCCGCCTCGGCCACCACCGGCGCGCGCACCAGCACCTCGGTATCGCGCTTGCCGTAGCGGTCGTCGGACCAGACCAGCGCCGACAGCCGCAGGGTGCCGTTGAAGTCCGGCAGCGGCAGGCGGACGCGGGCGTTGCCCTGGGCGTCCAGCTGCACCGGCCCGGAGAACAGATCCACGGTCTGCACCCGCGCGGTCGGCCGCCGCGCCTGCGGCAGCGCCTCCAGGGCGATGTCGCCACCGAAGCGCAGGCGCGCGGTGCCGCCGGCGAAGGCCTCGATCACCCGCCCGTAGACGTCATGGGCATCAGTGGCCAGGCGGCGCTGGGCGAAGAAGTGCGAGGCCGCGTCCGGCACCGGGAAGCGGGTGATGTTGAGGATGCCCACGTCCACCGCCGAGACCGCCAGGTGCGCACGCTGGCCGGCCAGCTGCGGCACGCTCACCGTGACCGGCAGGTCGGTCTGCGGACGCGCCTGCGCCGGCGCCTTCATGCCGACCGCGACGCGACGCTCGTCGCGGCGCATCGGCACGTGGACCACGCCCACGGCGCGCGCCGGCGTCACCTGGCGCGTCGCCGAGCCACCGCGGAACACCAGCGCGGTCACGTAGACGTCGTGGCGCTCCCAGTCGGCGGTGACCGGGATGCGGAAGGTACCGCTGGCCTTGCCCTCGCTGCCCTTCAGCTCGATGTCGTGCACGTAGAGCAGGCGGTCGCTCTCGACCAGCAGCACGCCACGGCCGGCGTGCGGCGGCGTGACCGTCACTTCCAGGGTGTCGCCGGCGCGGTAGGCGGTGCGGTCCAGGGCCAGCTTGACCTTGTCCGGGCGCGCGTCGGGGCCACGGTTGTCGTCGTTCCAGCTCCAGCCGGCGTGGAAGGGATAGCGCATGGTCAGGCCGGTCGCCGGGTCGACCACGTCGATGCGGTACTCGCCCCACTCCACCGGGAAGGCGAAGGAGACCGCACCGCTGCCCGCATCGAGGGTGCGGGTTTCCACCGTCTGGAAGCGGCGGGTGAAGTCGTAGTCCCAGCCGCGGGTGTCGTCGAAGCGCCAGTGGTAATCGCGCAGTTCGCGGACCAGGCTGACCTTCAGTCCCTTCGCCGGCTGCGCCTTCCCGGCCGCGTCCACGCGCACCAGTTCGAAGCGCGCGTCGGCGTTGGCGTCAGCGCCGTCCTCCGGATCGAACAGCGGGCGCAGGCCGACCAGCGCCGGCGCCGGCCACAGCACGCGCTGCAGGCTGCGGTTCACCGGACGGCCGCCGCTCTCGTGCACGCTGCCGGCGACGGCGCTGGTCGGCCTGCGCCCTCGCCGCCTCTTCCGGCAGCGCCAGGCTGGCCTTGAGCCGGCCCTGCGCGTCGAAACTGGTGTCGAGCACCTCGCGCGGTTCGCGCGGCAGGTCCACGGTGGGATCGCCGAAGGCATAGCCCGGCAGGCCGTCCAGCGGCTCGCGCGCTACCGCCAGTGCGAGCTTGGCGGTGAAGCGGTTGCCGGCGGCCGGCGCGCCGTACAGGTAGGCGGCCTCGGCCTGCAGTTCCAGCGCCTGCCCCGGGGCCAGCGTGTCCTGCGCCGCGAGCTCCAGCTTCATCCGCTCCGGCAGGAACTCCTCGATGCGCAGGGTCATGCCCTCGACCGCCTGCTTCGCCGCCGGATCGGTGCGGAACTCGACCTGCCAGCGCCCGGTGGGCGCGTCGGCGGGGATTTCCTGCTCGAAGGCGTAGTAGCCCTGCGGGCCCGGTTCCAGCCGGGTCTCGCGGAAGGTACGGCCGTCGGGCTGCTTCAGGCGCAGGAACAGCGGCTGCGCGGCTTCACCGGTGTGGGCGAGCGGCTTGCCGTCGCCATCGCGCAGCAGTGCCGAGACGCGCACCGTCTCGCCGGGCCGGTACAGGTCGCGGCCGGACCAGGCGAACACGTCGAACGCGGCCTGCGGCCGGCCGCCGACGGCGAACTCGGACAGGTCCAGCGCCGGCTGGTTGAACGGCAGCAGCGAGAGGTCGCGACCGCGCCGCGCCACCAGCACCTGGCCGGCGTCCAGCCTGTAGTCGAGCAAGGCATTGCCATTGCCGTCGGTGGCCGACTTCAGCAGCGCCTCGCCCTTAGCATCGAGCACGCGCAGCTCCACGCCCTTCAGCGGCTCGCCGTCGCGCAGCGAGGCCGCGTGCACGTACAGGGCGTCGCGGTAGGCGCGCGCGTGCAGGCCGATGTCGCTGACGGTGAAGAAGGCGGTGTCGTGCTGGTCGGAGTAGCGGCCGACCCGGCGCAGGATGGCGAAGTACAGGCCCGGCTGCTGCAGCTCGGCGATGTCCTGCACCGGCAGGTAGTTGAGCACGCGCTCGTTGCGCTCGCCGCCGAGGACGAAGCGGTTGAGGTAGACCGGCTCGGCCAGCTCGCGCAGCGGCACGCCATCGCCGTAGTCCTGGTCCAGTTCCCAGCCGCCGCGGCGCCCGCCGCGCTGGAACTGGGCGAAGAAGCGCGGCAGCTGCGCCTCGCGCACGCGCAGGAACTCCACGTCCACTTCTTCCACGTTCACCGACACCACCGGCAGGCCGCGGCTCTCGCGTGCCGGCAGCACGCTGCCCTGCGAGGCGAAGCCGGCCACCGGCTCCAGTTCGCCGGTGTGGATGGTCCGGACCAGCGGCTGGCCGAGGGTGGAGCCGTCGGCCGCCAGCAGCCCGGCCGGCACGGTCACGGTGTAGTCGCGGGCCGGCTCGACGAAGGGATAGCGCAGCGTGGTGCCTTCGTCTGACAGCGACCAGCCGCTGTCCGCTTCGCCGGCCGGTTCGACCTTCAGCAGCGCATCGAAATCCTGGGTGCCGACCAGCGGCCGCGAGAACTCCAGGGCCAGCGCCAGGCGCCCGCCTTCGTGGTCGGGCCAGGCGCGGACCAGGCCGAAGCCTTCGATCGTGGCGCGGGTGGCCTGCAGCTTCTCCCCACCGGCCTCGGGCAGCTGCCCGCCCGGATCCGGCCGGCAACCCGCCAGGGGCAAGGCCAGCAGCGCCAGCAGCAACCAGGCCAGTCCGCGTCCATGCCCTGCCATCGACCGCTGCTTCGCCGCCATGCACCACACTCCCCGTCGCGTTGCCGGGGAGTATAGGCACGGCCTGGCGGCCGCCACAGGCCGGGCGGCCGCCACTGCGGCCGCCCGCGACAGGATCGCTTCAGCTGCGCCCGGCGAGGGCGTTGGCGACGGCCTCGAACAGCCGGCCCATGTCCAGCGGCCGGCGCAGGCGCTGCAGCGGCATGGATGCCGGCACCAGCGACGCGTCGAACGGGGCGTTCTCGTCGTCGATCACGATCGCCGGCCCGGTGTAGCCGGAACCGTGCATCGTCGCCAGCAGGTCCTCGGCAGGGAACAGGGTGATGCCGCTGTCGACCACCACCACCGCCGGGGTGCCGGTCTCGGCCCAGCGCCGCAGCGCGGCGGCGCCGTCGATCGCAAGGTCCGGCACGTAACCCTGGCTGGCCAGGGCGTTGCCGACCAGCGACAGGCGCGAGCTCTCGCGGAATACCAGCAGGATGTGCTCGCCCTTGCCGGACACCGGCACCGGCTGCGCCTCCGGCGCGGCTTCATCCGTCTCCACCGGCGCCGGCAGCCACAGGTGGAAACGCGTGCCCTGCCCCGGCGCACTGTGGCACTCGATGCGCCCGCCCAGGCCGTCGACGATGCGCTTGCACGAGACCAGGCCCAGGCCCGTGCCGTTGCTCTTGGTGGTGAAGAACGGGGTGAACAGCTGCGCCAGCGTCGCCTCGTCCATGCCCGTGCCGCTATCGGCCACCACCAGCAGCACGCCGCCGTCGGCTTCCTCGGCGGCCAGTTCCAGGCGGCCGCCGTCGGGCATGGCCTGGATGGCGTTGAGGCAGAGATTGAGCAGGCACTGCTGCAGTTCGGTGAAGTTGGCGTCCAGCACCAGGCCGGGATTGGGCTGGCGCACTTCCAGGACCACCTTGCGCGGCAGGCTGCCCTTGAGGAGCAGCTGCACCGCGTGCAGCAGCTGGCCCAGCTCGAAGCGCTCGCTGGCCCGGCGCGAGCCGCGCACGAACGCCAGCATCGACTCGGCCATCTCGTGCCCGCGCCGGCCGCATTCGGCGACCACCGAGGCCAGCTGGTGCAGGCGCGGGTCGTCGCTGCGCTGGGCGATCAGGTCCGGCACGATCAGCAGCGGCTGCAGGATGTTGCGCAGGTCGTGGCTGAGGCCGGCGGCCAGCAGCGACAGGCTCTCCAGGCGCTGGCTGCGCATCAGCTCGGCTTCGGCGCGCGCGCGCTCGGCCTCGGTGCGCGCCTCGCGCAGGGCGCGGTCCACCGCCGCCGGCAGGCGCGCGTTGCTGTGCTTGAGGATGTAGTCGTTGGCGCCCTCGTGCAGCGCCTGCACCGCCACGTCCTCGCCCATGGTCCCGGAGACGAAGATGAAGGGCAGCCGCGGCGAATGCTCGCGGACGATGCGCAGGGCCTCGTGCCCGCTGAAACCGGGCATGGCCAGGTCCGACAGCACGATGTCGGGGTGGAGCGAGTCCAGCGCATCGCGCAGGGATGCCTCGTCGTCCACGCGCAGGAAGTCCGCGCGCAGGCCGGCGTCCTCCAGCTGCATCTGCAGCAGCTCCGCGTCCTCCGGCGAGTCCTCGACGAACAGGACCCGGAAGCGCTGGTCACGGCTGATGGCGCGCAGCGGCATGGCTCAGCCTTCGCCGGGGGCTTCGTTGATCACGGCCCAGAACTGGCCGAGGGTCTTCACCGCGCCGAAGAACTGGTCCACGTCCACCGGCTTGACCACGTAGGCGTTCACCCCCAGGTCCCAGCTGCGCACCAGGTCGCTCTCCTCGCGCGAGGACGACAGGATCACCACCGGCATGCGCTTGAACCTGCCGTCGGCGCGGATCTTCTGCAGGACCTCCAGCCCGTCCATGCGCGGCATGTTGATGTCCAGCAGCAGCACCGCCGGCAGTTCGTCGCTGCGGTCGGCGAAGCGGCCGGTGCGCTGCAGGTACTCCATCACCTCCACGCCGTCCTCGACGTGCACGATGGGATTGGCGAGGTTGGCGTCGCGCAGGGCGTCGATCGCCATCTCGGCGTCGGCTGCGCTGTCTTCTGCCAGCAGGATGGTGCGGATCGCGCTCATGTCAGGTTCCGTGGAAGGACGTGTTGAAGGTAGTGTCGGCGGCAGGGAGGACGAAATGGAAGGTGGCGCCCTCGCCCGGGGCCGACTCGGCCCAGACGCGGCCGCCGTGGCGCTCGACCACCCGGCGCACGCTGGCCAGGCCGATGCCGGTGCCGGGGTAGTCGCTGGCCTTGTGCAGGCGCTGGAACACACCGAACAGCTTGCCGGCGTAGTCCATGCTGAAGCCCACGCCGTTGTCGCGCACGCTGAAGTGGTGCTCGCCCTGGTCGGTGGTCCGGCAGTCGACCTCGATCACCGCCGGTTCGCTGCGCACCGAATACTTGACCGCGTTGCCGAGCAGGTTGAGCCAGACCTGGCGCATCATGTTCTCGTCGGCCACCACCACCGGCAGCGGCGCGATGCGCCATTCGATCCGGTGCACCGCGGCGCCTTCCTCGTTGTCGGACTGCTGGTTGGCGTCCAGCACCGCGCGGGTGTCCTGGACCAGGGACTGCATGTCCACCGCCTGCAGCTTCATCGCGTTGCGGCCCAGGCGCGAGTAGACCAGCAGGTCGTCGATCAGGGTCGACATGCGCCGGGCCGAACTGGAGATCACCTCCAGGTAGTGCCGGGTCCGCTCGTCCTGGTCGTGGCCCAGGTGCCGGGCCAGCTTGTCGGCGAAGCCGGCGACGTGGCGCAGCGGCGCGCGCAGGTCGTGCGACACCGAGTAGCTGAAGGCCTCCAGCTCGCGGTTGACCTCGGTCACCTGGGCGATCTTGCCTTCCAGCTGCCGGTTGAGGTCGCCGATGCGCTGCTGCGCGGCCTTCTGCGCGGTGATGTCGCTGACCGTCACCAGGGCGACGTCGTCCTCGCGGTCGGGCACCTGCATGCGCCGCGCGTTGACCAGCATGGTCCGGGTCAGCCCGTCCGCGGTGCGCTGCACGTGTTCGTAGTCCCACAGCTCGCGGCCGCGATTGATGACGTCGGCCAGGCGCTGCCGGACCACCGGGTCCTGCCAGGCGCCATGGCCGATATCCGGCAGCCTGCCCTCCACGGTGTCGCGGCCTTCCTCGGCGTAGAGCTCGGCGAAGGCGGTGTTGTGCATCACCACCCTCAGCCCCGAGTCGATCAGCACGATCGGCTCGCGCACCGTCTGCATCACAGCCAGAGCGCGTTCGCTGGCCCGGCGCAGTTCGCGCTCGGAGGCGCCGCGGCGCTGTTCCATGCGGTACAGCAGGAAGATCACCCCGCCCATCAGCGCCAGCTGCGCGAGCAGGCCGGCAACGCCGGCCCAGCGCGCCTGCCGGCGCCGTTTCTCGGCGTAGGCGGTGCGTTCGGCCAGCAGCTCGCTCTCCCTGTGCAGGAAGTCGTCGAACAGGTCGCGCACCTGGTAGCGGCCGTACAGCTCGTCGACCAGCTGCAGGTACTCCTCCCGGGTGACGCCGGCCGCCATCTGGTTGGCGATGTCCACGCGGCGCTGGATCAGCGCCTGCAGGCTGCCGGCCAGGACCTGCTGGGTCGGGTTGTCGCGACTCAGCCGGACCAGTTCGTCCAGGCTGCCGTCGATCTTGGCCAGGGTGGTGTCGAGGCGCGAACGCAGGGACGGGCTGGCGGAGCCGGCGCCGATGGCGATGGCGACCGAGTCGGCCTCGCGGATCAGCGCTTCCAGCTCGTGCGCCGAAGCTTCCACTTCATGGGTGTGGCGGACCCAGTGGCTGGCCTCCTCGCTGTTGGCGGTCCACTGCCGCACCAGCAGGAACGGCAGGAGCAGGATCAGGACCACCGCCGAAACCAGCAGCGGCATCCGCCAGCGGACGTAGGATCTGGTGACGCTGTCCTGCAGCAAGCTTTCCCCCTTGATCGTTGCCGTGCGGCATCCGCACGGACCGGCCGGGGCGGTCCGTCCCCGGATGATGCGGCCGGCGCCACCGATTGTTAAGGGGAGGATGACGAGGCCGCGTGAAGGCGCTGTCGAGCCGGTCGCCCGGAAACGGAAAAGGCCGGCTGCTGGGCCGGCCTTTCCTGGTATCTGGTGGGCGGTGCAGGGATCGAACCTGCGACCCTTGCCGTGTGAAGGCAATGCTCTACCGCTGAGCTAACCGCCCGAGGGGGTGAATCGTCCGCACCGTTGGTGCGGGCTGCGCATGTTAAAGAAAGGTCGCGATCCGGTCAACGCTCGGATGCATCCGATGTGCAAAAAAACGCATCCCAAGCCCGGGCCGGTAAGGCCCCCGCCCTCCGCGCCCCTGTCAGCCGGTCTTGGTCCGCCGCAGCGCATCCACCCGGGCCGGCGGTGCGAAGGCGTCGCTGCGCGCCTCGGCCCAGAAATCGCGGAACACCGCGTGTTCCGGGATCCCGCGCAGCAGCTCGCCCGGCCGCAGGTAGCGGTACAGCGAGGCCAGCGAACGGATCTCCACGGGGGACACCCGGCGCAGGATGTGCTCCGGCCCCAGCTCGGAGGGATGGTCCAGGCCTGCCGCGCACAGCAGGTCGCGCAGCGCCCGCACCGTGTTGTCGTGGAACTGGTGGACGCGGGTCGCCTTGTCGGCCGGGTCCAGGTTCTTCCAGCGGCGCGGATCCTGGGTGGCGATGCCGGTCGGGCAGCGGTCGGTATGGCAGCTCAGCGACTGGATGCAGCCCAGCGCGAACATGAAGCCGCGCCCGGCGTTGCACCAGTCCGCGCCCAGCGCCAGGGTGCGGGCGATGTCGAAGGCGCTGGTGATCTTGCCGGCGGCGGCCACCCGCACCTTGTCGCGCAGGTCGACCCCGACCAGGGTGTTGTGGACCAGCAACAGCGCCTCGTGCATCGGCAGGCCGATGTGGTCGATGAACTCGGCCGGCGCCGCGCCCGTGCCGCCCTCGGCGCCGTCGACCACGATGAAGTCCGGCAGGAGCCCGCTCTCGACCATGGCCTTGGCGATCCCGAAGAACTCCCAGGGATGGCCGATCGCAAGCTTGAAACCGACCGGCTTGCCGCCGGCCAGCTCGCGCAGCCGGGCGACGAACTCCAGCAGCCCCAGCGGCGTGTCGAAGGCCGCATGGCTGGCCGGCGAGACGCAGTCCACGCCCATCGGCACGCCGCGCGTCACCGCGATCTCGGCGCTGACCTTGGCCGCCGGCAGCACCCCGCCATGGCCGGGCTTGGCGCCCTGCGAGAGCTTGACCTCGATCATCCGCACCTGCGGCCGCGAAGCCTGCTCGGCGAAACGCACCGGGTCGAAGCGCCCTTGCGCATCGCGGCAGCCGAAGTAGCCCGAGCCGATCTCCCACACCAGGTCGCCGCCGTTCTCCAGGTGGTAGGGCGAGATCGAGCCCTCGCCGGTGTCGTGGTAGAAGCCGCCGCGCCGCGCGCCCTCGTTGAGCGCGCGGATCGCGTTGGCCGACAGCGAGCCGAAGCTCATCGCCGAGATGTTGAAGACGCTGGCCAGGTACGGCTGGGCGGTGTCCGGGCCGACCAGCACGCGGAAGTCGTGGCCCTCGATCCGGGTCGGGGCCAGCGAGTGGTTGATCCATTCGTAGTCCACCGCATAGGCGTCCTGCAGCGTGCCGAACGGGACCACGTCCATCACGTTCTTGGCGCGCCGGTACACCAGCGAGCGCTGCTGGCGCGAGAACGGCGCCGCGTCGGTATCGCTCTCGATGAAATACTGGCGCATCTCCGGACCGACCGACTCCAGCCCGTAACGGAAGTGGGCCAGGATCGGGTAGTTGCGCCGCAGCGTGCTCCGGGTCTGCAGCAGGTCCCAGCTGCCGAGCACGACCAGCACCGCGCCGGTGCCCACGCCCCACCACCAGCCCGGCCAGCGCAGGGCCAGCGGCAGCGAGGCCAGCAGCAGGACCCAGCTGCCGATATAGGCCGAATAACGGTACATGCGTCCTCCCGGTGGCGTTGCGGCGTGCCGGCAGTCTAGCCGCCGGCGCATGCCGGGGGCACCGCAGCCACGGCGGCGCGTCGGTGGCACAATGCGCGGGCCGCGCCCGGGTGGTGAAACTGGTAGACACAGGGGACTTAAAATCCCCCAGCCGCGAGGCTATGCGGGTTCGAGCCCCGCCCCGGGCATGCCTTCGCGGCCGGCGCTATGATGCGCCCGACCGCGGTCGCCTCGCGGACAGGGGGACAGCATGCGCGCCAGGATCGAGGACGTCGCCGCTGCGGCCGGCGTATCGATGAAGACCGTCTCGCGGGTGTTCAACCGCGAACCCAACGTGCGCGAGGAAACCCGGCTGAAGGTCGAAGAGGCCGCGCGCCAGCTGCGCTACCGGCCCAACTCGTCCGCCCGCAGCCTGGCCGGCCGCCGCTCGTACCTGGTCTCGCTGCTGTACGACAACCCGTCATCCAACTACGTGATGGAGATCATCGAGGGCGTGCTGGCGGCGTGCGAACAGGCGCATTACGGCCTGACGCTGCGTCCGGTCGACTTCAGCCGCCGCGGCCACGTCGAATCGGTCGAGGCGCTGGTCAACCAGTACCGTCCCGACGGCCTGGTGCTCACTCCGCCCCTCACCGACGACATGCCGCTGCTGCGCCGCCTGCGCGAGCTCAACGTGCGCTACGCCGGCATCTCCGCCAAGCGCAACAACGCGCGCATCGGCGCCAGCCTCGACGAACGCGGCGCGGTCGCCGACATGATGGCGCACATGGTCGCGCTGGGGCACCGCCGCATCGGCCACATCACCGGCCACCGCGCCCACGCCGGCCGCGCCTGGCGCCTGGCCGGCTACCTCGACGGACTGCGCGCCGCCGGCATCGAGGCCGATCCGGCGCTGGTGGTCGAGGGTGAGTTCTCCTTCGAATCCGGCATCGCCGGCGCGCGCCAGCTGCTCGACCTGGACGACCCGCCGACCGCGATCTTCGGCGCCAACGACGACACCGCCTGCGGCGTGCTCTACGAGGCCGCCGCGCGCGGGCTGTCGGTACCGGAGGACCTGTCGGTGTTCGGCTTCGACGACACGCCGATGTCGCGCCAGGTCTGGCCCAGCCTCAGCACCATCCGCCAGCCCAGCCGCGAGATGGGACGCATCGCCGCGCGCCAGCTGCTGGACGAGATCAGCGGCCACGGCCAGGGCCACGTGGTGCGCGTGCCCTACCAGCTGCAGATCCGCCATTCGACCGGGCCGGTGCCGAAGAAGCGGCGCTGAGTGCGGCTGCGGTTTCCTGGGCCCGGAAACGACAAACCCCCGCCGGTGGCGGGGGTCGAAGATGGAGGCCTGGGTCGGAATTGAACCGGCGTACGCGGATTTGCAGTCCGCTGCATAACCACTCTGCCACCAGGCCGGTGACTGCGAGCGGAGTGTAAACCTTGGCTCCCCGCCCGCCAAAACCCGGCGCCTGGGGCGCCGTTCCCGGCCGCACGGCAGGCCGGGGACCGGGTTCCAGGATTGGAGCGGGAAACGAGGCTCGAACTCGCGACCTCAACCTTGGCAAGGTTGCGCTCTACCAACTGAGCTATTCCCGCGTTGAATTGTCGTGGCCCTCCCCGGGGCCCTGGCCGCCTGGGCCAGAAAACAAAACCCCGTCTCCGGGGCCTTGTTCCAGGTCCCGGCCGGCGCCGTGGCGCCGTCGGGTCCTGCGTGTTTGGAGCGGGAAACGAGGCTCGAACTCGCGACCTCAACCTTGGCAAGGTTGCGCTCTACCAACTGAGCTATTCCCGCTTGGGAGACGCGCATTTTAGGGTTTTTCACGATGCTGTCAACTACCGCCGCGACGTTTTTCTTCCTTCGCGCGCGTCGCCGCGGCCTGCTCGTCCTCGCGCAACGCCGGCCACGCCGCGTGCAGGTACTGCGCGCCGGACCACAGCGTCAGCACCGCGGCCGCGGCCAGCAGCCAGTCGCCGATGTGGAATACCGGCGCACCCATCCAGATGTCCGTGCCCGGCTGCAACGGATGGCGTGGATTGATCGAGTAGAGCAGGCACGACAGCGCCACCATCTGCGCCACGGTCTTGATCTTGCCGATCATCGCCACCTTCACGGTGGCGCGCTGGCCCAGCTCGGCCATCCACTCGCGCAGCGCCGACACGGCGATCTCGCGACCGACGATCACCGAGGCCCAGAACGCCATCCACGGGGTCGGATGCCCCTGCACGATCAGGAACAGGGCCACGGCGACCATCAGCTTGTCCGCCACCGGGTCGAGGAAGGCGCCGAACGCCGAGTACTGGTGGTAGCGGCGGGCGATCCAGCCGTCGAGCCAGTCGGTCACCGCCGCCAGGATGAACACGGTCGCCGAGGCGAAATTGGTCCACTTGTACGGCAGGTAGAAGACCGCCACCAGCACCGGGATCAGCACGATCCGGAGCAGGGTCAGCCAGGTTGGAACTGTCAATTTCATCGAGAACGCTTCTATCCGGGATCGGGGGCGGCCAGCCCGTGCAGGGTAGCGTAGATGCGCGCGGCGAGCGCGGCATTGATGCCTTCCACGCGCGCGATCTCCTCCTCGCCGGCGGCCTTGAGGCCGGCCAGGCCGCCGAAATGGCGCAGCAGCGCCGCGCGCCGGCGCGGGCCGATGCCGGGGATGTCCTCCAGCCGGCTGGTGGTGCGCGCCTTCTGGCGGCGGCCGCGATGGCCGGTGATGGCGAAGCGGTGCGCCTCGTCGCGCACCTGCTGGATGAACTGCAGCGCCGGCGAGGCCGCGCCGGGGCGGACCTCGCGGCCGTCGGCCAGGACCAGGGTCTCGTCGCCGGCGCGACGCTGCTCGCCCTTGGACACGCCGACCAGCATCACCCCTTCCACGCCCAGGTCGGCCAGCGCCTCGCGCGCCTGCCGCAGCTGGCCGGCGCCGCCATCGATCAGCAGCACGTCCGGCAGGATCGCATTGGCCGCCTGCCCTGCCGCCTCCGCCTCCAGCGCGCGCCGGAAGCGGCGCTCGATCGCCTGGCGCATCGCCGCGTAGTCGTCGCCCGGATCGATCCCGGTGATGTTGTAGCGGCGGTACTGGTTGCGCACCGGGCCGGCCGGGTCGAACACCACGCACGAGGCCACGGTGGCCTCGCCGAGGGTGTGGCTGATGTCGAAGCACTCGATCCGCGACGGCACCTCGGCCAGGCCGAGCAGGTCGCGCAGGCCTTCGCTGCGCGCCTGCTGCGCGCCGCGGCTGGCGACCTCGGTGGCCAGCGCCATCTGCGCGTTGCGCCGCGCCAGGTCCAGGTAGCCGGCGCGCTCGCCGCGCACGCTGGATTTCAGCACCACCTTGCGCCCGGCCGCCTCGGCCAGCGCCACTTCGATCAGGTCGGCCTCGGGGATGGCGCGGTCGAGCACGATCTCCGCCGGCGGCGGCTGTTCGGCGTAGTACTGCGAGACGAATGCGGCCAGCACTTCCCCGGCACTGTCCTCGCCGTTGGTGCGCGGGAAGAACGCGCGCGTGCCGAGGTTGCGGCCGTCGCGGAACGCCAGCAGCAGCACGCAGGCGGCGCTGCCCTGCATGGCCACGGCGAGCACGTCCAGGTTGGCGGCATGGCCGTCGACATACTGCCGCGCCTGCAGCCCGCGCAGGGTCGCCAGCAGGTCGCGCAGGCGGGCGGCCTCCTCGAACTCGAGCTTCGCGCTGGCCGCCTCCATCGCCGCGGCCAGCTCTTCGCCCAGCTCGTCGCTGCGCCCTTCCAGGAACAGCGAGGCGCGTCGCACCGACTCGGCGTAATCGGCCGCTTCGACCAGGGCCACGCACGGCGCGCTGCAGCGGCCGATCTGGTACTGCAGGCAGGGCCGGCTGCGGTTGCGGAACACGCTGTCCTCGCAGCTGCGCAGGCGGAACAGCTTGAACATGAGGTCCATCGTCTCGCGCACCGCGCCGGCGCTGGCGTAGGGCCCGAAGTAGCGCCCGGGCACCGCGCGCGGGCCGCGGTGGAAGGCCAGCCGCGGCCACTGCTCCTGGGTGAGCAGCACGTAGGGATAGCTCTTGTCGTCGCGCAGCGAGACGTTGTAGCGCGGCGACAGCGACTTGATCAGCTGGTTTTCCAGCAGCAGCGCCTCGGCCTCGGTGCGGGTGACCGTGACCTCCATGCGCGCGATCTGCGCGACCATCGAGTGGATGCGCGCGGTCTTGGGGGTGTTGCTGAAGTAGCTGGCGACGCGCCGCTTCAGCGCCCCGGCCTTGCCCACGTACAGCAGGCTGCCGTCGGCGGCGTACATGCGGTATACGCCGGGCGCGGTGCTCAGCTGGGCGACGAAGGCCTTGCCATCGAACTCCGGTACCGCGGGAACGCTCATTCGTTGATCGACACGTCGTCCAGTGCGCCGCTGGCGATGTCGTAGCGCAGCACGCTGTGCGCGTCGGTCTCGGCGATCCATACCGCACCGGCGGCGATGGACAGGGCCGTCGGGCCGTGAAGGCGGCGCGGCAACACCACCGTGCTCAGCTCGCCGCCGCCCAGGCGCAGGGTGCGCAGCATGCCGTTGCCGCTGTCGGCGATCCACAGCAGCGGCGCGTCGGCGCTCAGCGCGATGCCCAGCGGATGCTGCAACTGGGCCACCGAGCGCGGGCCGTCGGCGTCGCCGTACAGCCACACGCCCTGCCCGACCAGGGTCTGGACCAGGTCGCTGCGCAGCTGCAGCGAACGCACCGCCGAACCCAGCGCGTCGCAGACGTAGAGCACCTGCTGCACGGTGGCCAGGCCGGCAGGCTGCGCGAACGCGGCCATCGCCGCGTTGCCGTCGCGCACGTCCAGGCGCCCGGAGCCGGCGCGAAGGCGCAGCTCGTGGCGGCCCAGGTCGTAGCTCCAGATGCGGTTGTCGCCGGCGCTGGCGATGTAGACCTGGGTGCCGGACACGGCCAGGGCCACGGGATGGTTCAGCGGGCTGCGCGCGTTCTCGTTGACCGGGCCTTCGACCGGGTCGCCGGCGCGGCCGGTGCCGCACAGGGTGTCTACGTGGCCGGTGCGCAGGGTGATCCGGCGCAACGCATGGTTGCCGGTGTCGGCGATGTAGAGGAACTCGCGCTCCAGGGCCAGGCCCTGCGGCCGGTTGAAGGCGACGTGGTCGCCGGGGCCGTCCATGAAGTCGGCGGTGCCGAGGCCGAACTGGCGCAGCACGCGGCCATGGTGGTTGCACTCGAGGATGCGGTGGTGGCCGCTGTCGGCGATGAACAGGCGGTCGGCGCTGGCGGCCACCCCGGCCGGGAACAGCAGCGGCAGGCGCGGCTCCGGCGCCGACTCGGCGAACACGGCCAGGTCGTCGTCCAGCGGCCGCGGCAGGCCTTCGACCAGGGCGAACAGCGCCTTTTCCAGGTCGCCGCCGAGGCCGACGAAGCGTTCGCGCTCGTTGCCTTCGGCATCGATGAGGACCAGGGTCGGCCAGGATTCGATGCCGTAGCGCTGCCAGGCCACCCAGTCGGCGTCCAGCAGCACCGGCGTGGACACGCCCAGCCGGCGCACCAGCTTGAGCGAGCGCTGCGGTACCCGTTCGCTGTCGAAGCGCGGCACCTGCACGACCAGCACCTGGATCCGCCCGGGATTGCGCGCCTGCCATTGCGACAGCTCGGCCAGGCGCTGCGCGCACCAGGCCGAGGCGGCGTTGACGAAGGCGAGGACGACCGGACGCCCGCGCAGGTCATGCAGCGAGCTCGCCGGGGCGTTGAGCCACGGCAGTCCGCCGGGCAGTTCCTGGAGGGTGGCCGCGTTCATGGGTCGATTATGCCCAACCCTTGGCCCGTGGACAGTCGTTCGACGACCGCCTGTGCCGCGCTATCGACCAGTCGCCAGACATGCTCGAAGTCGTCCTCCCCGCCGTAGTAGGGATCGGGCACCGCCTTGCCCCGGCCCAGGCCGGCCCAGTCCAGCAGCAGGGCGACCCGGTCGTGGGCCGGGTCGGGCGCCAGCCGGCGCACGTCGCGCAGGTTGTCGGTATCGGCGCACAGCAGCCAGTCGAACTCCCCGAAATCGCTGGCACGGATCTGGCGCGCGCGCAGGCCGGCGATGTCCACCCCATGGCGCCGCGCACAGGCGATCGCGCGACGGTCCGGACGTTCGCCGGAATGCCAGCCACCGGTGCCGGCCGAATCGACCCGTACGCGCCCGGCCAGCGGCGAGGCCTCGATGCGCGCGCGCAGCGCGCCCTCGGCCAGCGGCGAACGGCAGATGTTGCCCAGGCAGACCACCAGCAGGTTCAGCCGGGGTCCCTCCGCGACCGCCCTCATGCGCCCAGGGCGCGCAGCCGCGCCTCGGCCCGCTCGAGGTCTTCGGGCGTATCCACGCCGGGCGGGAACGGCTCCGGCGCCAGCGACACGGCGATGCGGTGGCCGGCCTCGAGCACGCGCAGCTGCTCCAGCGACTCGACCCGCTCCAGCACGCCCGGCGGCATCCGCGAGAAGGTCTGCAGGAAGCCGGCGCGGTAGGCGTAGATGCCGATGTGGCGCAGCCAGTGGCCGCCTCCGGGCAGCACGCTGCGGTCGCGGGCGAAGGCGTCGCGCGGCCACGGCAGCGGCGCGCGGCTGAAGTACAGCGCATCACCCGACGCGGCGCGGACCAGCTTCACGGTGTTGGGGTCGAACAGGGTTTCCACGTCGGCCACCGGTTCGGCCAGGGTGGCCATGGGCGCTTCGCTGTCGACCAGGGTGCGCGCCACCTCGCGGATCCCGTCCGGCGGCGCGAACGGCTCGTCGCCCTGCAGGTTCACCACCACGGTCTCGTCGTCCCAGCCGGCGATTGCGGCGCACTCGGCGAGGCGGTCGGTGCCGGAAGCGTGGTCGGGCGAGGTCATCGCCACGCGCACGCCGGCGATGCCGTCCACCGCCTCGGCCACGCGCGCATCGTCGGTGGCCAGCCACACCTCGCGCGCGCCGGCAGCCAGCGCGCGCCGCGCCACGTGCAGCACCAGCGGCTCGCCGCCGAGCAGCCGCAGCGGCTTGCCCGGCAGGCGGCTGGCGGCATGGCGCGCGGGGATCGCGACCACGAAATCCAGGGAAGGCTCCATCACATCCTCCATGTCGTGACCGGCATTGTAGGCGCGCCCGGCACCGCTGCCTGGCGATGCGCCGCGGCTGCGTCCGTCGCCACCGCGGCACCGGTCGTGCCGCGCGCCGGCTGCGGCGACGCCCGGCTCAGCCGGGCCGGCCCAGCCGTTCCAGCAGTGCCACCCAGAACGCGGCCGGCAGCTCGGCCTCGACCGGCACCATGAAGCAGCGCCCGTCGGCGAAACCCGCACACTTCACCGCGTCCTTCTCGGTCATCAGCACCGGCAGGTCGTTGCCGAACTGCAGGTCCTCGGGCGTGTAGGCGTGGTGGTCGGGGAAGGCGTGCGGGACCACGCCCATGCCCAGCCCGCGCAGCATCTCGAAGAAGCGCTGCGGATTGCCGATGCCGGCGACGGCGTGCACGCGCAGGCCGGCGAAGGAGGCCAGCGGCCGCGAGCGCCCGCCGGCCATCGGCATGGCAGTGGTCGCCTGCAGCTGCATCGGCCACTCGCCGAAGCCGGTGCCGCTGCCGCCGGCGCCGTGGCCGAGGTTGACCACGCGGAAGTCGCACAGGCGGGCGCGCGAGGCCGGTTCGCGCAGTGGCCCGGCCGGCAGCATGCGGCCGTTGCCGTAGCGGCGCGCGCCGTCCACCACCTCGATCTCCAGGTCGCGGCCCAGGCGGTAATGCTGCAGGCCGTCGTCGCAGACCACGATGTCGCAGCCGGCCTCGACCAGGGCCTTGGCCGCGGCGTGGCGGTCGCGGTCGACCCGCACCGGCACGGCGAGGCGGCGCGCCATCAGCACCGGCTCGTCGCCACCCTCGGCGGCGCCGGTGGTGGCGGTGACCCAGGCTGGCGTGTCCTGGTCCTGGCGGCCGTAGCCGCGGCTGGCCACCCCCGGCCGCCAGCCGGCATCGCGCAGTTTCTGCACGACGGCAATCGTCAGCGGGGTCTTGCCGGCGCCGCCGGCGGCGAGGTTGCCGATCACCACCACCGGTGCCTCGACCCGGCGCCGGCGCAGCAGGCCGCTGCGGTACAGCCAGCCGCGCAGGGCCACGACCCGCGCGTACACCGGCGCCAGCGCGCGCGCCCACAGCGGCACCGGCACGTCGTCGAACCACCATGCGGGCGTGGCGGGGGCACCGCGGCTCATGCCCGCCTCCCCCGCATCGCCGCCTTGCAACCTGCTTCCACTCCTGCCTCCCTGCCCGGTGCAAGCCTCATCCGCCGTGACGCTCCCGGAACTGCATGCCGTGCAGGTGCGCGTACAGCCCACCGGCGGCCATCAACTGGGCATGGCTGCCCTGCTCCACCAGCCGCCCCTGGTCCAGCACCAGCACCTGGTCGGCATGTTCGATCGTCGACAGCCGGTGCGCGATCACCAGGGTGGTGCGCTCCGGCATCAGGCGCTGCAGTGCATCCTGCACCAGGCGCTCGGATTCGTTGTCGAGGGCGGCGGTGGCCTCGTCGAGGATCAGGATCGGCGCGTCCCGCAGGATCGCGCGGGCGATCGCCAGGCGCTGGCGCTGGCCGCCGGACAGCAGCGCGCCATTCTCGCCGATCGGCGTGTCCAGGCCCTGCGGCAGCCGTTCGATGAATTCCCATGCGTTCGCCGCCTCGGCCGCGGCGCGGATCGCCTCGCGGTCGGCCGGCGCGCCGTAGGCGATGTTGGCCGCGACGGTGTCGTCGAACAGCATCACCTTCTGCCCGACCAGGGCGATCTGCCGGCGCAGGTCGGCCAGCCGGTACTCGGCCAGCGGCACGCCGTCGAGGGTGATGCGGCCGCTGCTGGGTTCGTAGAAGCGCGGCACCAGCCGCACCAGGCTGGTCTTGCCGGAGCCGGAACGGCCGACGATCGCGGTGACCGTACCCGGACGGGCGACGAAGCTGACGTCGTCCAGGGCGAAGCCGGGCTGGTCGCGGTAGCGCAGGCTGACCCGTTCGAATGCCAGCTCGCCGCGCGCGCGGGCGATCGGGCGGGTGCCGGTATCGGCCTCTTCCTCGCTGTCGATGATCTGGAACAGGCGTTCGGCCGCGGACACGCCGCGCGCCACCGCGGTCTGCACGCTGGTCACCCGGCGCAGCGACGGGATGATCGCCATCATCGCCGTCATCAGCATGACGAAGTCGCCGGCGTCGAGCCGGCCCTGCAGCGCCTCGCGCGCGGCCACCCACACGATCGCCGCCAGCGCCAGCGCCGCCAGCAGCTGGACCATGGCCGAGGCGCCGGCGCGGGTGCTCTCGACCTTCATGTTCAGGCCGAGGATGCGGTTGGCCAGGCCGGCGTAGCGACCGGTCTCCAGCGACTGCGCACCGTGGATCTTCACGTCCTGCTGCGCGGCCAGCGACTGCTCGGCGCTGGCGGCCATGCGGCCCATGCCGTCCTGGATGCCGCCGCTGATGCGCCGGTAGCGCTTGCCCACGTACCACACGATCACGCCGATCAGCGGGGTGATCAGCAGCATGGCGATGGTGACCTTGACGCTGGCCCAGAGCATCAGCCCGAGCAGGCCGACGATGGTCAGGCTGTCGGTGACCAGGGTCTTCAGCGCCTCGGAGCTGGCCTGGGTCACCTGCTCGGTGTCGAAGTTCAGGCGGCTGACCATCACCGGGGTGGATTCGCTGTCGAAGTGCGCCGACGGCAGGCGCAGGTACTTGGCCAGCACCTGCTCGCGCAGGTCGCGGACCACGCTGCGGCCGGTACGGGCCATGCCGTAATCGGTGACGAAAGTGGCCAGGCTGCGCAGCACGAACAGGCCGACGATGGCCAGCGGCAGGAATACCGCGTCCTCGGCGGTGGGCTGCACGAAGTTGTTGGTCAGCGGCTTCATCAGGCGCACGAAGCTGGCGCCGGCGATCGCCTCGACGGCCATGCCGACGAGCGCGGCGCCCAGGAACATCCAGTACGCGCGGGTGTAGCCCAGGAGGCGCCGGTAGATCGGCCAGACCGGTTGCCGGGTGCGACTCAAGACTGCGGCTCCGGGGCGGTAGCGATGGCGATGCGGCGGAAGCCCAGCTGGGCCAGCGCATCCTGGGCGGTGACCACCGCCTGGTACGGGGTGCGCGCGTCGGCGCGCAGCATCACCGGCAGTTCGCGGTCGTCGCCGGCGGCGGCGGCGATGGCCTGCTTCACCGCTTCCACGTCGGTGCGCAGCACCTCCTGCTCGCCGACGAAGTAGCGGCCGTCGGCGTTGACCAGGATGTTGAGGGTCTTCGGCGGCGCCGGCTGCTGCGCGCTGGCCACCGGCAGCTGCAGCTGCAGGGTCGAACGCACGTCGAAGGTGGTGGTGATCACGAAGAAGATGATCAGCACCAGGACGACGTCGATCAGCGGGACAAGGTCGATGCCCGGCTCGTCGTAGGCGCGCTGGTCGCGGATACGCATGGCCGGCCTCAGCTGCGTGCCGGCGCCGGACGGGCGGCGGCGGCCGCGCGGGCGGCCGCCTGCGCCGCGGCCAGCTGGGCCGGGCTCACCGGCGCCTGCGGGCGGGCGCTGTCCAGCGCGTCCAGCAGCGCCGTCGCCTCCTGCTCCATCTCGATCACGTAGCCGGCGATGCGGCTGCGGAAATAGCGGTGGAAGACCAGCGCCGGCACCGCCACGATCATGCCGGTGGCGGTGCACACCAGCGCCTTGCCGATGCCGCCGGCCAACTGGTTCACGTCGCCCAGGCCATGGTCGAGGATGCCCAGGAACATCTGGATCATGCCCACCACGGTGCCCAGCAGGCCCAGCAGCGGGCCGGCCGAGGCGATCGTGCCCAGCGCGCTGAGGTAGCGCTCCATGCGGAACACCAGGTGGCGGCCGGTGTCCTCGATGCGTTCGCGGATCACGTCACGCGGGCGGTTGCGCACGTCCAGGGCGGCGGCCAGCAGCGCGCCCAGCGGCGAGTTGCGGCGCAGGGATTCGATGTGGGCCGGGTCCAGCTGGCCGCGCGTGGCCCAGTTGCGGACCTCCTCGCCCAGCCGCGGCGGCATGACCTCGGCGCGGCGCAGGCTCCACAGCCGCTCCAGCACGATCGCCAGGGCCGCCACGCCCAGCAGCAGCAACGGCAGCATCGGCCAACCACCGGCCTTGACCAGCTCCCACACCTGAACCACCTCCGGCCACAGCCGCATTACGTCAGCCGTAAGGATGACTGCAAAGCCTGTCCCGGCGCCAGCCCGGCCCTTCCGGAGCGCGGCAGGGCTCACGTTGCGGGGGTTCTCCAGCGCGTGTCCCAGCGCCGCTGGAGCAGGACCTCGGGGCGTCCCTCCGCCCTGCCCCTCTCCGTAGGAAGAAGGGAAACGTGCGACCCCGCAGGCGCCGCGCCCCTGGGGGACGACGGAGGACTCCTACTCCCGTGACGCGTTACTGGAGGCGCTGCCGGTCCCAGGGCCGGCCCCTCCACGCCCGGCGTTCGCGTACCGCCAGCCCGTCGGCGCCCAGCCAGACCCGCACCGCGCCGGACTGCGGCGTGGCCAGCACTTCGGCACCGTGCCGGCGCCAGCGCTGGACGACCTCCTCGCGCGGATGCCCGAAGCGGTTGCCATGCCCGGCCGCCACCAGGGCCAGGCGCGCCCCGGTGGCGGCAACGAAGCGCGGTGAAGAGGAGCCGGCGCTGCCGTGATGCGCCACGACCACCACCTCCGCGCGCACCTGCTCCGGCTGGCGCAGCAGCCGCGCCTCCACCACTTCGCCAATGTCGCCCGGCAGCAGCACCGCCCCATGTGCCGACGCCACGCGCAGCACGCAGCTGGCCTCGTTGCGCAGGTACGGGAAATGCGCCGGCGGATGCAGGAACGAGAACGACACCCCGTCCCAGTGCCACGACTCGCCCGCCCGGCAGGGACGCTCCGCCTCCACGTCCAGCGGCGCACCCTCCGGCGCCCGCGAGGAGGCGACGGGTACCAGCCGCCGCACCGCCTCCCAGCCGCCAGCGTGGTCGCGGTCGGCGTGACTGATCACCACCGCGTCCAGGCGGCCGATGCCGAGGGCGCGCAGCGCCGGCAGCACCGCACGCTCGCCGGCATCCCAGCCGTCGCGCGCGGCCGGTCCGGCGTCGTAAAGCAGCACGTGCCCCGCGGTGCGCACGATCACGGCCAGGCCCTGGCCCACGTCCAGCACATGCAGCTCCAGCTCGCCGTGGCGCGGCAGCTCGCGCGGCGGATGCAGCAGCGGCAGCCACAGCAGCAACGCCAGCCCGCGCCCCGGCAGGCCGCGCGGCAGCAGCAGCCAGAACGCTCCCAGCAGGGCCAGCGGCAGGGCCAGGTCGCGGGCTTCGGGCAGCCACCACAGCGCGAACGGGCTGTCCGCCAGTCGCCCGAACAGCTCCCAGCTGGGGTCGAAGCACCACGCCGCCGCGCGCCAGGCCCAGCCACCCCACCCCGCCTGCGCCGCTTCCAACCCCGTCCCCAGCAACGACAGCGGCACCACCACCAGGCTCCACCACGGGATCGCGACCAGGTTGGCCAGCGGCCCGGCCAGCGAGGCCTGGTTGAACAGCACCACGCCCAGCGGCAGCAGGCCGAGGGTGGCGACGCCCTGCGCCGAGAGGAACTCGCGAGCCAGGCTGCGCCTTCCCGTCTGCGGCGGCAGGCACCACAGCAGCCAGGCCACGCCGGCGAAGCTCAGCCAGAAGCCGGCCTGCAACACCGCAAGCGGATCGGCCAGCACGATCGCCAGCAGCGCCATACCCAGCACCTGGCCGCTGCCCAGCGGCCGGCGCGCAAGCCGGGCCAATGCCACCACCACGATCATCAGCAGGGTCCGCACCGTCGGCAGCGCGAAGCCGGCCACCGCGGCGTAGATCGCGGCGCCCAGCACCGCGCCGACGGCTGCCGCCTGCGCCCGCGGCAGCCAGCGTCCCAGCCCCGGCAGCAGCCACCAGGCCGCCAGCGCCAGCCACGCGCCGAAACCCGCCACCAGCCCGACGTGGAAGCCCGAAATCGCGATCAGGTGGGTCAGCCCGACCGCCCGCAACCGCTCCCAGTCCGCGTCCTCCAGCGCGCGGGTGTCGCCCAGCGCCAGCGCCCGCACGAAGCGCGACGACTCCGCAGGCACGGCCGCGGCGATGCGTTCCGACATCGACTCGCGCCAGGCGTCGATCCCGCGCGCTGGGGACCGCTCGCGTGCGTCCTCCGGCAGGCGCACCAGTCCGGTCGCGGCGATGCGCTGGGCCAACGCGTGGCGTTCCATGTCGAAGCCGCCCGGGTTGGCCAGCCCGCGCGGGGCGCGCAGGCGCACGCGCAGCTGCCAGCTGGCGCCGGCGTGCAGGCCCATGCGCGGCCCCGGCTCCAGCGCGTCGAAATCGTCGTACCAGGCCAGTTGCAGCAGGCGCCCGCGCAGCGGCCCAGGCGCGTCCGCGTCGACCCGCAGGCGGAAGCGCGTGCGCCGCGCTTCGTGCTCCGGCAGGCCGACGATGCGGCCGCTCAACTCCACCTCCCGTCCTTCCCAGCGCGCCGGCAGCTGCGCGTCCAGCACCCAGCCGGCGTGCAGCCCGGTCCAGCCCAGCGCCAGCACGCAGGCGCCAAGCGCGCGTCCCCGCCATGGCCCCAGCCACGCGACCAGGCCAACCGCCACCGCCAGCAGGTTCACGCCCGCCGGGGCGAACGCCGGCAGGAACAGGCAGGCCACCGCGCCCAGCAGCGCGCCCGCCGCGCAGGCCATGCCCAGCGGATGCGGCGCGGCGGCCGGTGGCGCCAGCGCGGCGAACGCGCCGGCGAAGGCGCCGCGCAGCGTGGGGTCAGCCCTCAGCGCCATGCGTACGGACCCCGCCGCACTGGTCGCCGGACCGCCGCGCCCTCACACCGGATGCGACGCGTCGGGAAACGGCCACATTCATGGACGGGCCGACACGCTGTTGCAGGCGGCGCCGCTTCGCGCCCGCCCCCCACTGGGCAGCAGGCGCTTCGCGCAGCCTGCGTGCCCGCCACCGCTCCTCGCGCAAGGCGAAGCCGTTCCACTCCCTTCCCACCGCATCCCGCGGTCCTGGCCATGGCGCGTCCCTGCTCCCGGCTACCCCGCCAGCGTGACAATCCGTACCTGGCAGCACCATCGGCGGACTGCGTGCCTGCGCGTAGGAATTGCCCGCGGCATACTCGCCGCACGACCGGCCCCTGCCGCGGAGCCCCAGTGACTGCCGCCACCATCGCCAGCGCCCGCATCGAGATCCGCTACTGCACCCAGTGCCGCTGGCTGCTGCGCGCGGCATGGATGGGGCAGGAACTGCTGACGACCTTCGAGGCGGAGATCGCCTCGCTCTCGCTCATCCCCGGCACCGGCGGCGTGTTCGAGGTGCGGGTGGACGGCGTGCCGGTATGGGAGCGCGTGGCCGACGGCGGTTTCCCCGAAATCGGCGAGCTCAAGCGCAGGGTGCGCGACCGGATCGCGCCGGAACGCGCGCTCGGCCACGTCGACCGTGTCGCGCGCGAGGGGCGCGACTGAGCCGCGGCCGCACCATCGGAGTTTCCTGACGTAAACGGCCGATCGGCCGATAGCCCGCGCCCGACCACCGCGCGAGCCTGTACGGGCTCCCTGCCCTGGCAGGTATCCGTAAGGACGCGACGATGATCGATTGCGCTGCTGACCGCTGGAATCTCGCCGACCTGCGCAAGTCGGCGCGGGACATGTGGCTGGCCGGTATCTGCGGCGGCCTGGGCGAACACACGCCGGTGCCAGCCTGGATATGGCGCGCGCTGTTCCTCGCCGCGGCGATCTGGGGCGGTGGCGGCCTGCTGCTCTACCTGGTGCTGTGGCTGCTGATGCCGGCCGGACGCCTGGAGCCCGACGTCCCCGCCACGCATGGCGGCGAGGGACTCCCGACGCGCTGACGCCCCGCGCGCGCGCCTATTCGGCGACCGGCAACTCGCCCGGGGCCAGTTCGCGCAGCTTGCCCTCGTGCAGCTCCAGCACCCGGTCCAGGCGCCGCGCCAGGCGGCGGTCGTGGGTGACCAGGACCAGGCTGGTGCGCTGGGCGCGGTTGAGCTCGAGCATCAGCGCGAACACGTGGGCGGCGGTCTTCTCGTCGAGGTTGCCGGTGGGCTCGTCGCCCAGCACGCAGGCCGGGCGGTTGACCAGGGCGCGGGCCACGGCGGCACGCTGGCGCTCGCCGCCAGAGAGCTCGCCGGGCTTGTGGCCGAGGCGGTGGCCGAGGCCGACCGCTTCCAGCAGTTCCTTCGCGCGCCTCGAGGCTTCCTCCACTTCGCCGCCGGACAGCAGCACCGGCATCATCACGCTCTCCAGCGCGGTGAATTCCGGCAGCAGGTGGTGGAACTGGTAGACGAAGCCGAGCGCGCGGTTGCGCAGCCGGCCGCGCTGCGCATCGGACAGGTCGGACATCTTCTGGCCGGCGACGTAGACCTCGCCGGCGCTGGGCGTGTCGAGGCCGCCGAGCAGGTGCAGCAGCGTGCTCTTGCCGGCACCGGAAGCGCCGACGATGGCCACGGTCTCGCCGGCGGCCACCTGCAGGTCCAGGCCGTCGAACACGTGGGTGCGGAGGCTGCCTTCGGCGTAGGTCTTGCCCAAGCCTTCGGCGCGCAACGCCTCGGTCACCGTATCCATGGCAACGGTCTCATTCATAGCGCAGGGCCTCCGCCGGCTGGGTACGGGCCGCGCGCCAGGCCGGGTACAGCGTCGCGAGGAAGCTCATCACCAGCGCCACCACCAGGGTGGCGACCACGTCGCCGGTCTGCATGTCGGTCGGCAGGCCGGTGATGTAGTACACGTCCTCCGGCAGCAGGGTGATGTTGAACAGCGCCTCGATGCCGTCGAGGATCCGTTCCAGGTTCCAGGTCAGGGTGACGCCGCCGACGAGACCGAGCACGGTGCCGATGATGCCGATCAGCGTGCCCTGCACCATGAACACCTGCATCACCCCGCCCGGGGTCAGGCCCAGGGTGCGCAGGATGGCGATGTCGGCCTGCTTGTCGGTGACCAGCATCACCTGCGAGTTCACCAGGGTGAAAGCGCCCATCAGGATGATCAGCGAAAGCAGGATGCCCATCACCGTCTTTTCCATCTTCAGCGACTGGTACAGGTTGGCGTTGTCGCGGGTCCAGTCGCTGACCCGGTAGAAGCCCGGCAGCTTCAGCGCCAGGTCGCGGGCCACGTCGAAGGACTGGTTCATGTCGTGCAGCATCAGCCGCACGCCGCTGGCGCCGTCCATGCGCAGCACGCGCTGCAGGTCGCCCATGTGGACGATGGCCAGGCCGCGGTCGATCTCGTTGTGCCCGGCCGAGAACAGGCCGGTCACGGTGAAGCGCTTGTAGCGCGGCATCGCGCCCATCGGCGAGCCCTGGAACTCGGGCAGCATCACCGTGACCTGGTCGCCGACGTCCACGCCCAGCCACAGCGCCAGCTCCTGCCCCAGCAGGATCCCGTAGCTGCCCTCCTGCAGGGTTTCGGCCGAGCCGCGGGTCATCTTCTGCGCCAGCACCGAGACCTTGTCCTCGTATTCCGGCAGCACCCCGCGTACCAGCGCCGGCTGCTTGCGCGGGCCGGAGAGCAGCGCCTCGGTCTCGATGAACGGGGCCGCGCCGGCCACCCGCGGATCCGCAACGGCCAGGTCCCAGGCATGCTTCCAGTCGGCCATCGGCTCGCCATCCGCGACGACCGTGGCGTGGGCGGCGAACTGCAGCAGGCGGTCGCGGATTTCCTTCTGGAAGCCGCTCATCACCGCCATGGTGGTGATCAGCACGGTCACGCCCAGGGCGATGCCGAGGATCGAGGCCAGCGAGATGAAGGAGATGAAGCCGTTGCGGCGTTTGGCCCGCAGGTAACGCAGGCCGATGGCCACGGGAACGGGTTTGAACATGGTGACGGGGTTTTCCGCTGCCGGCTCTCCCCGGCGCTCGAGGCGCTATGGTGCCATCGGCCGTGTGGAGGACGAAACGACACGCGTCGCCATGGCCAGCCGCAGTTCACGCCGGCGCGCGGCCGGCAGGGTATCGGGCCACCAGGCCAGGCGCACGCGACGTCCCTCCCGGTCGAGGGCATCGAGGAAGGCCAGCGGCCCGCGCCAGCGGACCTGGCAGTCCTGCAGGGGCTGGCCGTCGAGGCTGTCGAGGCAGGGTGCGCCGGGTTCCCGCGGCGCCGGCCCAAGGACCAGCTGCCGCGGCGCCCTGCCCGCCTCGCGCCGGGCCAGCTGCAGCCCCCGGACCGCCGCGGCCAGTGCCAGTGGCCAGGCCAGCGGGCGCGGCAGCTCCGAGCCCAGCACCGCCAGCGGCGCCAGCACGGTCAACAGCAGCAGCGCCGCCAGCAGCCAGCGCGAGGGGCGCCACTCAAGCCGGCAGGGCGCGGATCCTGGCAATGAGGTCGCACAGCTCCGCATCCGGACAGGCCTCGTAGCCCATGAACCAGCGCCAGAGCCTATCGTCCTCGCAGTCCAGCAGCCGTAGGAAAACGCCGCGGTCGGCGTCGGAAGCGGTCGCGTAGGCGTGGTTGAGCCAGCGTTCGAACAGCTGGTCCAGTTCGCGCATGCCGCGCCGGCAGCGCCAGCGCAGGCGGCGCAGCTCCGTGTCGGCGGGAAGGTCCGTCGGATTCGGGTGTGCGTTGTCCATGCGCGTATTGTCGCCGGCCGCGCCGGCGGCCGGTAGCCATTCAGTCCGGGAAGCGCCCGGCCGGCAGGTGGCCGGCCGGGAGCAGCCGCCTCAGACGGCGGTGGCCTCTCGCTGCCTGAGCCAGCGGTTGACGCCCAGCGCGGCCAGGGTCGCCACCGCGCCGGACAGCAGGTACAGGCCCACGTACGGCAGGCCGAAGTTGGCGCACAGGTACAGCGCCACCAGCGGGGCGAAGGCCGCGCCGATCAGCCAAGCCAGGTCGGTGGTCAGGGCGGCGCCGGTGTAGCGGTAGCGCGCGCCGAAGTTGCGGGTCACCGCGCCGGAGGCCTGCCCGTAGGACAGGCCCAGCAGCAGGAAGCCCAGCAGCAGGAACACCTGCTGCGCGACCGGTCCGCCGTTGAGCAGGGTCGGCGCGAAGCCGCTGAACACGCCGATCGCCACCGCGGTCGAGGCCAGGGTCTGCACCCGGCCCAGGCGGTCGGCGATCAGGCCCGAGGCCAGCACGCCGCCGATGGCCAGGAAGCCGCCGGCTACCTGCAGCATCAGGAAGCGGCTGATGGTCTGCCCGGTGAACAGCTGCGCCCAGGAGATCGGGAAGATGGTGACGATGTGGAACATCGCGTAGCTGGCCAGCGCGGCGAACGCGCCGATCACCACGTGCCGGCCCTTCTCGCGGAACAGCTCGGCCACCGGCACCGGGTCCAGGTCGCGCTGTTCCATCTGCTGCTCGTACTCGTGGGTCACCACCAGGCGCAGGCGCGAGAACAGCGCCACCACGTTGATGGCCATGGCCGCGAAGAACGGATAGCGCCAGCCCCAGTCGTAGAAGTCGGCGTTGGACAGGCTCGAGTACAGGAAGGCGAACAGCGAGGCGGCGACGATGAAGCCCACCGGCGCGCCCAGCTGGCCGAGCATGGCGTACCAGCCGCGGCGGTGCTTGGGCGTGTTCAGCGCCAGCAGCGACGGCAGGCCGTCCCAGGACCCGCCCAGGGCCACGCCCTGGCTGCTGCGGAACAGCGCCAGCAGGAGGATGGCGGTGGCCCCCAGCGTCTCGTATCCGGGCAGGAAAGCCATGCCGGCGGTGCTGGTGCCCAGCAGGAACAGGGCCACGGTGAGCTTGGTGCCGCGGCTCCAGCGGTCCTGGATCCACAGGAACAGGATCGTGCCCAGCGGCCGGAAGATGAACGCCAGGGCGAACACCGCGAACGACATCAGGGTCGCCTGCAGGGGCTCGGCGAAGGGGAAGAACACCTTCGGGAACACCAGCGCCGAGGCGATGCCGTAGACGAAGAAGTCGAAGTATTCGGAGGTGCGGCCGATGATGACGCCGACGGCGATCTCGCCGGGGGCGACCTGGGCATGCGCCCCGGCATCCTGGCCGTGGACGGAAACGGTACTGCTGGACGCGGTGATCGAGGACATCGGTCGTGCTGTACTGGGGCCTGTCCCCGACACTACACCGGAACGCGTCGCCGGTGTGCATCCGCCGCCCACGATCCGCCACGGCGGGCAATAGGACAAAACGCCCAATCGATCCCTTCACAGGGCGGGAGTACAGTGTCCGGCGCTGTATCCCCCCGCAGCCCCCCCTATTCAGATGTCCATCTCCAAGACCCTGCGCCGCCTGCTGATGGCCGCCGGCCTGGCCCTGCCATTGGCCGGATGCAACACGATCCTGCTCAACGCTCCGGGCGACGTCGCCCGGCAGCAGGGCAACCTGATCATCGTCGCCACCCTGCTGATGCTGATCATCATCGTCCCGGTGATCTCGCTGACGCTGTTCTTCGCCTGGCGCTACCGGGCGAGCAACACCAAGGCCACCTACAAGCCGGACTGGGACCACTCCCTCCAGCTGGAGCTGGTGATCTGGGCCTGCCCGCTGCTGATCATCATCGCCCTGGGCGCGATCACCTGGATCACCACCCACACCCTGGACCCGTACCGTCCGCTCGACCGCATCGCCGAGAACAAACCCGTCCCGGCCGGCGTGGAGCCGCTGGAGGTCCAGGTGGTGTCGCTGGACTGGAAGTGGCTGTTCGTCTACCCCGAACAGGGCATCGCCACGGTCAACGAACTCGCCGCCCCGGTCGACCGTCCGATCCGCTTCAAGCTCACCTCCTCGACGGTGATGAATGCGTTCTACGTCCCGGCCCTGGCCGGCATGATCTACACCATGCCGGGCATGCAGACCGAGCTGAACGCCGTGATCAGCGACGCCGGCGAGTACGAGGGCTTCTCCTCGAACTACAGCGGCGCCGGCTTCTCCGGCATGCGCTTCCGCTTCCACGCGCTGGACGAAGCCGGCTTCGACGGCTGGGTGCAGCAGGTCCGCGGCGGCGACCGCCTCGACCGCGACGCCTACCTGGAACTGGAAAAGCCCAGCGAACGCGAGCCGGTGCGCCACTTCGGCAACGTCGAGGAAGGCCTGTACGACGCCATCCTCAACCGCTGCGTCGACCCGCGCCGGATGTGCATGCACGAGATGATGTCCATCGACGCCGGCAAAGGCCCGGGCCGCACCGGCATCGAAGGCCTGGAAGCGCGCAACCGCGGCGACCTGCGCGGCCGCCCCTACGTGCAGTCGGCCATGTGCGCCGCCGGCGACGCCCCGGCCGCCGGCCTGAACACCTCGCTGTCCCGCCTCGCTCCCTGAGCACGCGCCTGCCGCCATCCTTCCCGGTGGCGGCCTGACGACGGAATTCCCCGAACATGTCCTCCCCCCATTCCACTTCCGCCCCGTACAACCCGCTCACCGGCTACCTGGGCTGGGAATCGTTCCCGCTGCATGACCCGGTGATCCTCTCGGCCTTCGTCGGCACCGTGGTCGCCGGCCTGGCCGTGCTCGCGCTGATCACGAAATACAGGCTTTGGGGCACCCTGTGGCGCGACTGGTTCACCAGCATCGACCACAAGAAGATCGGCATCATGTACATGGTGCTGGGCCTGGTGATGCTGCTGCGCGGCTTCTCCGACGCGATCATGATGCGCGCCCAGCAGGCGATCGCCTTCGGCGACAACATGGGCTACCTGCCGCCGCACCACTACGACCAGGTGTTCACCGCCCACGGCGTGATCATGATCTTCTTCGTGGCCATGCCACTGGTCACGGGCCTGATGAACTACCTGGTGCCGCTGCAGATCGGCACCCGCGACGTCGCCTTCCCGTTCCTCAACAACTTCAGCTTCTGGATGACCACCGCCGGCGCGGTGCTGATCATGCTGTCGCTGTTCGTGGGCGAGTTCGCCAAGACCGGCTGGCTGGCCTACCCGCCGCTGTCGGGCATCGACTACAGCCCCGACGTGGGCGTGGACTACTACATCTGGGCGTTGCAGATCGCAGGCCTGGGCACGTTGCTGTCGGGCGTCAACCTGATCGTGACCATCGTCAAGATGCGCGCGCCGGGCATGACCCTGATGCGCATGCCGGTGTTCACCTGGACCGCGCTGTGCACCAACGTGCTGATCGTGATCAGCTTCCCGGTGCTGACCGCGGTGCTGGCGCTGCTGGCCCTGGACCGTTACGTGGGGACGAACTTCTTCACGAACGACCTCGGCGGCAACCCGATGATGTACGTGAACCTGATCTGGATCTGGGGCCACCCGGAGGTCTACATC
>Ga0182737_1000510_pt1 | contig 54129 bp, 47 predicted proteins | sample eDN5th30CBELigOP_FD_128878 | JGI IMG/M metagenome (GOLD analysis project Ga0182737, IMG submission 128878) | Enriched Organic Plus compost microbial communities from Emeryville, California, USA - eDNA 5th pass 30_C BE-Lig OP (version 2) (version 2) ...
CTCGGGCGCGGTGCTGCATGCGGCGGTCGAGCTGGCCCGAGCCCCGGCCAACCACGGCCGACTCATCGTCGGCATCGCAGCATCCTTCGCCGAACGATACCTCTCCACACCTCTCTTCGAAGATGCTTAATACACACTATAATGCAGTATATAACTTGACTAACGATATTTGAGTGGTAAATTCCCGCCCGTGCCGCATCGGGCGGCGCATTCGGCCATTCCGGCCCGCGGGGATTTGACCATGCAGCTTGCGCCGCGAGACCAAACGCTAAAGCGCGCCACGCTCCGGGAGCGCTGTCGGCGAATGCGCTGTTGCGGGCCCCTTTAGGGACGCCCGTGCCTCACCGCTTTCGCTGACCTGATGGCCGCGGGTTTTGGTCCTGCGGCAGGAGCATTTCCCATGATCCGTTCCCATGTCGTCGAGATCGACGGCATTTTCGCAGGCGCGGCTGTGCCTCAGCATGACGGTCGTATCCGTTTCATCGCCGTGGATGTCCGTGTGGACGATCTCGACGGCAGCGTCTGGCCCACGCTCGGAGATCTGCGCCGCGTCGTGCGCGGACTGCTGAAGACCGGTCGCCTCGTCCGGGCCGAAATTCCTGAAATACGGGCAGGGCATCGTCCGCCTCCGTAAATCACTACTCTTGACGACGTAATATACTTATACGCGATATATAAATGTTGAACCGCCAGCCGCCGAGGCCGCACAGATGACCTATCCCTTCCCCCGCCGCGCCGCCCTGCATGCCCTGGGCTTCGCCGGCCTCGCCGGTGCGTTCGGCATTGCGACGGAACGCGCCTTCGCGGCCGGTCGCGCGCCGGTCGCCCGGGGCCTGTTCGACCCGTCCGACATCTGCCGGGTGGCCGACACCGCGCCCGGCGCCGCGCCAGGCGCGCTGCGCAAGGTCAAGCTGACCTGGAACGCCAATTCCGTCTGCACGATCGCGATCCCGATCGCGCAGCAGAAGGGGTTCTTCGCCAGGCACGGTCTGGAAGTGGAGCTGATCAATTTCGGTGGCTCCACCGACGCGTTGCTGGAGGCGATCGCCACCGGCAAGGCCGATGCCGGTGTCGGCATGGCGCTGCGCTGGCTCAAGCCGCTGGAGCAGGGCTTCGACGTGAAGCTTACTGGTGGCATCCATGGCGGCTGCATCCGGCTGCTGGCGTCGAAGCAGAGCGGCATCACCTCGCTCGCCGGCTTCCGTGGCAAGACCATCGCCGTGGGCGACATGGCCGGGGCTGAGAAGAATTTCTTCTCCATCGCCTTCGGCAAGGCGGGTATCGACCCCGGGCGCGAGGTGAACTGGCGGCAGTTCCCGCCGGACCTGCTGTCGGAAGCGGTCAAGCGCGGTGAGGCGGATGGTTCCGCCTTCCTCGATCCGCTCGGCTACCTGATCCGCGAGCGTGACAACCTGACCGAGATCTACAGCAACCTGCACGGCGACTTCGCCAACCGCGCCTGCTGCATCATCGGCATCCGCGGCAGTCTGGTGCGCGATGAGCGGCCCGTCGCCGCGGCGTTGACCCGCGCGCTGCTGGAAGCCGGGCTGTGGGGCTACCACAACGTGGCCGAGGCCGCGGCGATCTATGCCCCCAACGCGCCGGGCCGGGCGAGTAACGCGGTGATCGCAGATATCCTGAGCAGCCACGCCCACAACCATCAGCCCCTGCACGCCGCATTCAAGCAGGAGATCGCCGCCTACGCCGAGGAACTGAAGACCATCCAGGTCTTCCGCCCATCCACCAGCGCCGCGCGCTACGCCGACCGCGTGGTCGCGGACGTGCTTGTCTGATGGCGGGGGACGGGATCGCGGGCGCGGCGGCAGCGGATAGCACCGCCGCGGTCCTCGCCGCGGAGCGCCCGCGCGATGCGGCGCTACCGCTATGGAAAACCGGGATCGTCGCCGGGCTATTGTGGATCGGCGCCGGCGCCGTGACGTGGCTATGGCCGGATGATCCGGATCTGGACCTGATCCGCACCGGCCTGTTCGCCTGGCTCCAGGCGATCGTCGGCGCGGCGATCCTTGTCTCGGTGGTCACCGAGCGGGCCTGGCCGTCACTCACCGCCTGGATACGACCGCGCGGCCCGTGGCTGCTCGTGCTGCCGGTGCTTCTGGTGGTGTGGCAGATCGTCACCGCCAAGACGCTGACCCTGCCACGGCCATTCTTCGTGGCGCCGCAGGCGCTGGTCGAGGTCTATACCGACGATTACGCGCGGCTGGGGGAGAGCGTCTTCCGCTCCTTCATCCTGCTGGCCTACGGTTACGCGATCGGTGCCGTGATCGGCTTCGTCACCGGCGTGTCGATCGGATGGTCGCGCAATGCCGGCTACTGGGTGCATCCGGTCCTGCGGCTGATCGGGCCGCTGCCGGCGACCGCTTGGCTGCCCATCGCCTTCTTCGCGTTTCCCACCAGCTTCAGCGCCAGCGTGTTCCTGGTGGCGCTCGCCACCGCCTTTCCGGTGACGGTGCTGACATGGTCGGGGGTCGCATCGGTCAATCCCGCCTATTACGACGTGGCGCGGACACTGGGCGCGAAGGCCTGGTTCCTGGTGTTGCGCGTCTCCATCCCCGCCGCCCTGCCGCATCTGTTCGTGGGGCTGTTCATGGGGCTGGGCGCGTCCTTCTCCGTGCTCGTGGTGGCGGAGATGATGGGGGTGAAGGCGGGGTTGGGCTGGTACCTGCAATGGGCACAGGGCTGGGCGGCCTACGCCAACGTCTATGCCGCCCTGGCGATCATGGCCATCGGCTGCTCCAGCCTGATCACGCTGCTGTTCAAGGTCCGCGACCACCTGCTGGCCTGGCAGAAGGGGATGGTGAAGTGGTGAGCACCGTAGTGATGGAACGGCCCGCCACGGCGGTGGCGGGCGCCTCCCTCGACGTGGCCGATGTCAGCCACGGCTATACGTACGAGGACAAGCCGCTGCCCGTGATCGACCGGGTCAGCCTGCGTGTGGAGCCCGGCGAGTTCGTCGCTCTGCTTGGCCCGTCCGGCTGTGGCAAGTCCACGCTGCTGCGGCTGGTTGCGGGGTTGGAGCCGCCGAATGCCGGCACGCTGCGCGCCGATGAGGCACCGATCACCGGCCCCGATCCATCGCGCGTCGTGGTGTTCCAGGACCCCACGCTGTTCCCCTGGCGGACGGTCTGGCGCAACGCTTCGCTCGGGCTGGAGGCGCAGGGTCTGCTCAAGACCCAGCGCCATCGTGTGGACGCGGCGCTGAAGCTTGTCGGGCTCGACGGCTTCGCCAGCGCCTACCCGCACCAACTCTCGGGCGGCATGGCGCAGCGCGCGGCGCTGGCCCGCGCACTGGTCAACGATCCACGCCTGCTGATCCTGGACGAGCCGCTGGGCAAGCTCGACTCGCTCACGCGGCTGACCATGCAGAGCGAACTGGTGGCGCTCTGGCAGCGTTCGCGGGCGACCGTGCTGCTGGTCACGCATGATGTGGAGGAGGCGTTGATCCTCGCCACCCGCGTGATCGTGTTCAGTCCGCGCCCCGCCCGCATCGTCGAGGAACTGCGCGTCGATCTCGACTATCCGCGCCACCGCGACGCGCCGGATTTCGTGGCCCTGCGCAAGCGTATCCTGGATAAGCTCGGCGTCGGGTGAAGACGGAGGCGGGACGGTCAGAACCGGAAGGACAGGCTGACCGATCCGTACTGGGCCGTCCCCCCCTGGCCCTCGAACTCCTTGGTGCGGAACGTGTGCACGTAGGACAGGCGCGCCCAGGGCATGATCAGCACCGCGCCCAGCGATCCGTCGGCGATGAAGAGCTTCTTGTCCACGCTGCGGCTGTCCCGCCAGGTGTTGCCGTCGAGGAAGATGTCCCGGGCCACGGCGCGGCCATCGATCCCGGCGAACAGGTACCAGCCCCATTGGCCGTCGGGGTCGAAGAAGGAGGAACCGCCGACGGCGGGCCGCATCCGCGGCAGGCCGAAATCTGAATCGAGGTTCTGGCCAATGCGCATCATCATGCCCGCGCTGGCGTAGGTCTGCACGTTGCCCAGGCTCGCGGTCACCGTGGGCACGATACCGAACTCCAGTCCGTTGACGGCGGTGGGATCGAAGGGCCGGTTGATGCGCCATTGGTGCGTGAGGATCGCGTTGAATCCTGGCTCATCCTTCAGCTGGGAATCCCAGCCGCGTGCGCGATCGACATTGATCCAGTCGTGGACGTTGTTCTGAACCTGCTCGCCCAGGGCGGAAGGGCCGACGACGCCCAGTTGCAGTTCGAACGCGCTGTAGGTGTTGTCGTCGTAGGACGTGAAGTTCACCGCTCCGTAGAGCCAGCCGGCATAGGGCCGATCGTCGGGATCGGGGTGGCGACGCTGCGTGTCGGACGGCGTGAAGATGTTCTGCCCGAAGGCGAGGCCCCAGCGTTGCACGCGCCGCGACGGAAGGAAGAAGGCGGATGTGCCGCGCAGCCAGTTCAACCAGTACGGCGGATCATGGGCGGGCGACTGCCATGTGAACTGGAAGCCGCTCGTGTAGTATTGGTCGGTGCCGCCGAACAGGTCGTTCTCGATGGTGAAGGAGAATGCGTTGGCCTCATCGGGTTCCTCGGCCCAGGCGGCAGGAACCAAAAGCAGTCCGAGTAACAGGTAGCGATGCATGCGGTGGCGGTCTCCGTGAAGGAAGCCGGTCCGGGCTCATGCCCCGCGCACGCGGCGGCGCGCAAGCGTTTCGGCTGTCCACATGAGCGTGATGGCCAACACCGTCACAAATGTGGCGGCGGCGAAGATCGCTGGGGATAGCTGCTCGCGGATTCCCGCATACATCTGGCGCGGCAGCGTGAAGGCGCCCGGCGCGGTCACGAAGATCGCGACCATCAGTTCGTCGAATGACGCGGCGAAGGCGAACAACCCGCCCGCCGCGATACCGGGAGAGGCGAGCGGGATCACGATGCGCGCATAGGCGGCGGGCCTCGTCGCGCCGGAGGCGGCGGCCGCGCGCAGCAGCACGGGATCGACCATGCGCAGGCTCGCGAGCACGGCGATCACCACGAACGGCACGCCCAGCACGGCATGCGCCAGCGCGAGCCCGGCCAGAGAGTTGGCCAGCCCGATCGCGGCAAGTCCGAAATACAGCGCGAGCGCGGCCGTGACCGAGGGCACCGCGAGTGGCAGCGCGCACAGCGCGAGCACGACGCCCCGGCCCGGAAACCGCGCGAGCCACAACCCGATCGCGGCCGGCACGCCGAGCGCGAGCGACACCACGGTCGCGCCCATGCCGACCAGCAGGGAGTTCAACAGCGCCTCGCCCCAACGCGGATCCTCCGCCAGCACCTTCCACCAACGCAGCGACAGGCCTTCGGGTGGCAGGGCGAGCGTCTCGCCCCCGGTCAGCCCGGCCGGGATCACGGCGAGAAGAGGCGCGATCAGCAGCAACAGGGTCAGCGGCGTTGTGATGGCGACGATGCGGCGCATCACGCGGCGATCCGGCGCAGCGCGTTGCGCGACAGCAGCGCTACCAGCCCGACCAGCGCGAGCAGCAGCGCCGACAGGGCGGCGGCCATGCCCCAGTTGATGGTCTGGTTGGTGAAGAACACGACGAAGGAGCCGACCATCTGGTCCCGCGCACCGCCGATCAGCGCGGGCGTGACATAGAAGCCCGCCGCCACGGTGAACACGATCGCGCATCCGGCCGCGACGCCGGGCAGGGACAGCGGCAGGAACACGCGCAGGAACAGCGCGACCGGACCCGCGCCCAGGCCGGTCGCGGCCAGCATCAGGCGCGGTTCGATGCGGCCCATCACGGCGGCCAGCGGCAGCACCATGAAGGGCAGCAGCACCTGCACCATGGCCAGCAGCACCGCGCCGCGCGTGAACAGGAGCTGTGCCGGCGCGTCCAGCAGGCCCGATCCGACCAGTGCGGCGTTCACCGCCCCGTCGCGTTGCAGCAGGGCGATCCAGGCCGCGCTGCGCACCAGGATGGAGGACCAGAACGGCACCAGGATCAGCGCCCGCACGATGCGTGCGTGTTCGGGGCGCATGCGTGTCAGGTGCCAGGCCAGCGGATAGCCGAGCAGCAGGCAGATCAGCGTCACCGTGGCCGCGATGCTGAGTGTGCGCAGCAACATCGGGCGGAACAGCGCTTCCGCGGCGATGACGCGGCCGGCATCATCCTGCGCGAGATCGACCGCACGCAGCAGCCAGGCTGCCGTCATGGGCGAAGCGGCGCGGCGCAGGAAGCGCCAGGTCGCGGGATCGGCCCAGGCGGGGTCGAGCGTTGCGAAGCCTGCCGCGTAGGGTGCCTCCATGCCGGGGGCCGCGCGGGCCGTGGCCAGCAGCAGGGACCGCATGCCGCTGCGTTCCTCGTTCAGCCGGCGGGTGACGGCACCCAGCGTCTGCGCCGCCTGCGCGCCGGGCAACTCGGTGGCGAGCGCGGCGAAGACCGGTTCCGGCGGCAGGCCCGTGCCATCCCATGCCCGCAGCAGATGCGCGGCCCGCGGCATCGCGTCGCGGAATTCGGGATTGGCCACCGCCCGCCACAGCGTCAGCCCCAGCGGCAGCAGGAAGGCGAGCGCCAGCGCCGCCATCAGCGGCGTGATCAGGACGAAGGCGGTGCGGCGGTCGTTCACCCCGCGCCCGCGGTCAGCGCTGTGCCCAGGCGGCGAACCGCTTCTCCAAGTCCTCGCCCTTCTCGACCCAGAACCTTGTGTCGAGGAACAGGCCCTGCGCGGCATGGCTTGCCACCGCATCCGGGTTGGCCGCGCGGATCGCCGCATCCTCGGCGAAGGCGCGATGCGCGGGGGAGGCGGGCCAGATCGCCGCCAGGCGCTTGAGCGGTTCCAGTTCGGTGATGCCCTGGATGAAGCGGAATCCTTCCGCCGCGTGCGGCGATCCCGCGACCACCGCCCAGGAATCCACCGACCAGAGCAGCGTGCCCCAATCCATCGCGTAGCGGCCCGGCGCCTGCGCGTTGGCCTGCACGACGCGGCCCGTATAGCCGAGCGCATAGGTCGCCTCGCCGCCGTTGACGAGTTGCATGGGCTGCGCGCCCGACCGCCAGAACACGAGGTCGTCGCGGATCGCATCCAGCTTGCGGAACGCGCGATCCTGCCCTTCGCGCGTGGCCAGCACGGCATAGACCTGATCGCGTGGCACGCCATCGGCCAGCAGCGCGACCTCCAGCGTCATCTTCGCCCCCCAGCGCAACGCGCGCTTGCCGGGGAAACGCTCTGTGTCCCACAGCTCCGCGAAGCCCTTGGGCGCCCGCGCCGTGCGCGTCGTGTCCCAGAACAGCGCAGCACCCCAGGAGACGGCGCCCGCGCCGCACTCGCTGGTGGTGCTGGGGGCGAACTTGGTGCGGTCCACGACCGACCAGTCCATGCGCTGGAAGATGCCGTCCTCACAGCCGCGGGCAAGCTCCGGCGCCTCCACCATCACCACGTCCCAGACCACGTCGCGCGTGCGGGTCATGGCGTAGATGCGCGCCATCTCGCCGTTATAGCTGTCGTCGCGCACGGGGATGCCGGTGGCGCGGCTCCAGGGTTCGAACAGGGCGCGGCGGGCGGCATCCTGGAAGCCGCCGCCGAAGCCGACGACGGTCAGCTCCGACTGGGCTCGGGCCAGGCAGGGCAGGGTGAGCAGCAGCACGAGGAGCAGGCGCATGCGCGGCACCTAACCCCAGGCGCGGTCATGCGTCGAGATCGCTCTTGGACACGAGAGCAGGCCCCGGCAGCGGGTAGAAGTCTCCAGGGCCGTATCGCGGCGACGGTCAGCGGCGCGCGCTCAATCCCAGCTCAGCGCCCCGCCATTCTGGTATTCGATGACACGTGTCTCGAAGAAGTTCTTCTCCTTCTTCAGGTCCATCACCTCGGACATCCAGGGGAAGGGGTTCTCTGTCTCCGGGAACAACGGCGCGAGTGCGAGCTGCGCGCAGCGCCGGTTGGTGATGAAGTGCATGTACTGCTCGCACAGATCGGCGTTCAGGCCGAGGAAGCCGGTCGGCATGGTGTCCCGCCCGTAGGCAACCTCCAGCGCGCAGGCCTCGCGCAGCATGGTGCGTATTTCGTCGGCGAAGTCCTTCGTCCACAGATGCGGATTCTCGGCCCGGATCTGGTTGATGACGTCGATGCCGAAGTTCAGGTGGATGCTCTCGTCGCGCAGGATGTACTGGTACTGTTCCGCGATGCCCACCATCTTGCCGCGCCGGCCGAGCGAGAGGATCTGCGCGAAGCCGGTGTAGAACCACATCCCCTCGAACACGACATAGAAGGCGATCAGGTCGCGCAGGAAGGCGCGGTCGGCCTCGGGCGTGCCGGTGCAGAAGTTCGGATCGGACAGGCTTTGCGTGTATTCCAGCGCCCAGGCCGCCTTGCCGGTGATCGACGGCACCTCGCGGTACATGTTGAACAGCTCGCCCTCATCCAGGCCGAGGCTTTCCACGATGTACTGGAAGGTGTGGGTGTGCACCGCCTCCTCGAACGCCTGACGCAGCAGGTATTGCCGGCATTCCGGATTGGTCAGGTGGCGGTAGACGGCGAGGACGATGTTGTTGGCGACCAGGGATTCGCTGGTGGCGAAGAAGCCCAGGTTGCGCTTGACCGCGCGCCGCTCGTCCTCCGTCAGCCCGTCCCGGGACTTCCACAGGGCGATGTCCGCCTGCATGGAAATCTCGGTCGGCATCCAGTGGTTGTTGCAGCCGGCGAGGTACTTCTCCCAAGCCCAGTGGTACTTCAGCGGCAGGAGCTGGTTCACGTCGGCACGGCAATTGATCATCGCCTTGTCATCGACGGAAACGCGCCCCGCGCCCTCATCGATGCGGCCAAGGCCGGTGCCGGCATCGTCCTGGCGCAGCATGCTCCGCTGCACCTCGTCGGATCCCCAGTCCAGGATGGGCGTGTCCATGGCCTTCGCGCTCCCTACTGGCAGGCTTCGCAGGTTGGGTCGTCCAGCATGCAGACCTGCGCGACCTCGGGCGCCGGTGACACCTTCACCGCATTCAGCTTGCCGTCGCTCTTCTTCAACGTGGACTTCTCCACATGTGTGGCACTCTGGGTGCGCAGGTAATACGTGGTCTTCAGCCCGCGCTTCCATGCCAGCCGGTACAGCGCATCCAGCTTCCGTCCGCTTGGGTTGGCGAGGTAGAGGTTCAGCGACTGCGCCTGGTCGATCCATTTCTGCCGCCGCGCCGCTGCCTCCACCAGCCAGGAGGGATCGATCTCGAACGCCGTGGCGTAGAGCGCCTTCAGGTCGTCCGGAATGCGCTCGATCGGGCCCAGGCTGCCGTCATAGTATTTCAGGTCGCTGACCATCACCTCGTCCCACAGCCCGCGCGCCTTCAGGTCCGCGACCAGGGCTGGGTTCACCACGGTGAAGTCGCCGGACATGTTGGCCTTCACGTACAGGTTGCGGAAGGTCGGCTCGATGGACTGCGTGGCACCGACGATGTTGGAAATCGTCGCCGTCGGCGCGATCGCCATGGTGTTGGAGTTGCGCATGCCCACGGTCTTCACCCGCTCGCGCAGCGACTCCCAATCCATGGTGGTGGACTGGTCGAGGCTCTCGCCACGCGCCTCGGCCACGAAGCGGATGCTGTCCACGGGAAGGATGCCCTGGCTCCACAGCGAGCCCTGGAAGCTGGCATAGGCGCCGCGCTCAGCGGCGAGTTCGACCGAGGCCTCGATCGCGTAGTAGCTGATCGCCTCCATGCTCTCATCGGCGAAACGCGCCGCCGCCTCGGAGGCCAGCGGCAGGCGCAGCGCGTGCAGCGCATCCTGGAAGCCCATCAGCCCCAGCCCGATCGGCCGGTGCCGCAGGTTGGAACGGCGCGCCTGCGGGATGGTGTAGAAATTCACGTCGATGACGTTGTCCAGCATCCGCATGGCGGTGCGGATGGTGCGCGCCAGGTGCGCGTGGTCCAGCCCCGCCTCGGTCACGTGCCGGCCGAGATTGACGGAGCCGAGATTGCAGACCGCCACCTCGCTGTCCGACGTATTCAGCGTGATCTCGGTGCAGAGGTTGGAGGAATGCACCACCCCGGCATGGCGCTGCGGGGAACGCAGGTTGCACGGGTCCTTGAAGGTCATCCAGGGATGGCCGGTCTCGAACAGCATGGTCAGCATGCGCCGCCACAGATCGACCGCGCGCACCGTCTTGTGCACGGAGATCTCGCCGGCCTTCGCCTTGGCCTCATAGCGCTCATAGGCCGCCTTGAACGCGCTGCCGTAGAGGTCGTGCAGATCCGGCACCTCGTCGGGGGAGAACAGCGTCCACTCGCCGTCCTCCTCCACGCGCTGCATGAACAGGTCCGGCACCCAGTTGGCCGTGTTCATGTCGTGCGTGCGGCGGCGGTCGTCGCCGGTGTTCTTGCGCAGGTCGAGGAATTCCTCGATGTCGATATGCCAGGTCTCCAGGTACGCGCAGACCGCGCCCTTGCGCTTGCCGCCCTGGTTCACGGCGATGGCCGTGTCGTTCGCCACCTTCAGGAAGGGAACGATGCCCTGGCTCTGTCCGTTGGTGCCACGGATATGGGCACCGAGACCGCGCACCCGCGTCCAGGCATTGCCGATTCCGCCCGAATACTTGGCCAGCAGCGCGTTGTCCTTGATGGCGCCGAAGATGCCATCCAGGTGGTCGGGCACGCTGGTCAGGAAGCAGGAGGAAAGCTGGGAATGCCGCGTGCCGCTGTTGAACAGCGTGGGCGTCGAGCACATGAAGTCGAACGAGGAGATCAGGTCGTAGAACTCGATCGCCCGCTCCTCGCGGTCGATCTCGTTCAGCGCGAGGCCCATGGCGACGCGCATGAAGAAGGCCTGCGGCATCTCGAAGCGCACGCCGCCGGTCTGCAGCAAATAGCGGTCGTACAGCGTCTGGAAGCCGAGATACTGGAACTGCAGGTCCCGTTCCGGCTTCAGCGCCGCGCCCAGCCGGGCGAGGTCGAATCGCGCCAGCTCCGGGTTCAGCAGCCCGACCTCGATGCCCTTGGCAACGTAGCTGGCGAAGTAGTCGGGATAGGCCCCGACCATGTCGGCCTGCGTCTGCACCTCCACGCCCTGGACGAAGCCCGTCGCCTCCCGCCGGGCCACGGCCAGCAGCAGCCGGGCGCTGACATAGGTGTAGTTGGGCTCCTGCTCGATCAGCGTGCGCGCGGCGAGAATCAGCGCCTGGGCGAGTTCATCGCTGCCGATCCCGTCATAGAGGTTGCGATGCGCCTCCGTGAGCACCGGCTCGGCCGAGACATCGGCCAGCCCCTGGCAGGCTTCGGCGACGAGGCGGTGCAGCTTCGCGCCATCCAGCGGCCGCAGCGTGCCGTCCCGCCCCTTCACCATCAGCACGGGGGCGGGCGGGGCGGCGGCCGCTGCCGCCGCGGCGGCACGCTCCCGCGCCCGCTCTTCACGGTACAGCACGTAGGCGCGCGCGACCTTGTGATGGCCGCCGCGCATCAGGGCCAGTTCCACCTGGTCCTGGATGTCCTCAACGTGCAGGGCGCGCAGGCTGTCGGAGCGGCGGGTGAGCGCCTCGACCACCTGCCGCGTCAGCTCCGCCACCACTTCGTGGATGCGCTGGGAGGCCGCGACCGAACTGCCCTCGACGGCCAGGAAGGCCTTGGTCATGGCGACGCTGATCTTGTCGGGCTGGAAGGGCATCGGCCTCCCGTCCCGCCGGATCACCTGGATACCGGCCGCCCCTGTCGGGACACCCGCCGCGAGGCCGGGTTGGGGGCGAAGAAGCAGCGTGGAGTCGGACATCGGCAGTCCCTTATGGAAAATCCGGCATGGCGGCCCACCCGGAACGCATCACACGGTCGCGTTCCCGCGAAGAGGGTCGCGGACCCGTCAGACACAACGCGAGTAGATCGCGCCCGGCTCCATGCGTCAACATATGGCGTCTGATTGTGAAGCCGGATACCAGATATGGCCAATTCTATTGGGTCACCGCGATGAAAGGACCAATCGCCGCGGCACGCGCCGCCCCCCTGGATCAGTATTCCGTACCACAGCGGCGGATTCCTCAACTGCGAATCGGTCGCAATTAATGCGCAGGCAGCCTATGTGGCGGTGTGGGGCGCCCCGTGGGGCGGATGCATCAAGCATGAGGAACGCAACATGGCCCATGACACGAGCGGACAGGCTGACCAGCTCCTGCCGCAGCAGAACTTCGGCACCACGGGCGTGGCGCCGATGGATCGCCCAAGCTGGACGACCCGCCTCTTCATGGGGATCGTCGCGGCGGCGGAGCGGCTGAACCTCCGCTACTCGAAGGTCGGCAATCCGCCAGTCTACGACAACGCCACTTTCCCGTGGGCGCGAGAGATCGAGCGGGAATGGCACCTGATCCGCGCCGAGCTGGAGCGCGTGCTGGAGCGCCAGGCGGACCTGCCGAGCTTCCACGAGCTTTCGGCCGATGTGCAGACGATCAGCAAGGACAAGGCCTGGAAGACCTTCTTCCTGACCGGGTATGGCCTGTCGTCCAGGCGCAACATCGAGAAGTGTCCGGAGACCTGGCGTATCCTCCAGTGCATCCCCGGGCTCAAGACCGCGATGTTCTCCATCTTCGAGCCGGGCAAGCATCTGCCCGCGCATCGCGGCCCCTACAACGGCGTGCTGCGGCTGCACCTGGGCCTGATCGTGCCCCCGGCGCGGGAAGGGGAGCTTGCCATCCGTGTCGACCAGCAGGTCTGCCATTGGCAGGAAGGCAAGGCGCTGATCTTCGACGATGCCTATGAGCACGAGGCCTGGAACCATACCGACAAGACCCGGGTGGTGCTGTTCGTCGATTTCGTGAAGCCGCTGCGCTTTCCCGCGCGGGTGGTGAACTGGCTGCTGCTGAACCTCGCGGTCTTCACCCCGTTCATCCGGGAAGGGCTGGAGAACCAGAAGGCCTGGGAGAAGAAGTTCTACGAGGAAGCCGAGGCGTTGCGGAACCGCCCGTCGGCGGCGCGGGCGTAGCGACCCGCGCCTTCGCACGCGTCAGCTGACGCGCCGTTTCTCCAGCTTGCGGGCCAGCGTCCGGCGATGCATGCCGAGACGGCGCGCCGTTTCGGAGATGTTGAAGCCGGTATCCACGAGGGTTTCGTGGATGCGCTCCCATTCCAGCGTCTTGATGGAGGTCTGGCGGCGGGTCAGCGGCGCTTCCGTGTCGCCGTCGGCGCGGCCGAACGCCGCCTCGATATCGTCCGTGTTGGCGGGTTTCGCGAGATAGTGGCAGGCGCCGAGCTTGATCGCCTCGACCGCCGTCACGATGCTCGCGAATCCGGTGAGGACGACGATGCGCATGCCGGGATCGAGCGCATGCAGGTATTTCACGACCTTCAGCCCCGAGCCGGAGGCGAGCTTCAGGTCAACCACGGCATGGCCGGGGACCGCCCCGGCCAGCGTGGCCGGCAGATCGTCCATGCCGGTGCAGACCGCGACCGTATAGCCCCGGCGCTGGAAAGACCGCCGCAAGGCGCGCGCGAAGGCCTCGTCATCCTCGACGATCAGCAGCGTGCGGGCATCATCCATGGCGGGTGGGACCGGACAGGGTGGCCAGCGGCAAGGTCAGCGTGACGGATGCGCCCCTGCCGGGATTGTTCGCCGCCGCGACCGTGCCGCCGAGCTTGCGGATCGCGTTGACCACGAGGAACAGGCCCAGCCCGCTGCCGGGGCGCGCCTTGCTCGACTGGTAGGGTTTGCCCAGTGACTCCAGCATCTCCGGCCTGAAGCCCGGCCCGGCATCCCTGACCACGATGACCATCGTGTCCTCCTGCCGCCTGACGGTGAGGCCGATCCAGGCGGGCGAAGCCTCCAGGGCGTTGTCGAACAGATTGAACAGAACCTGCTTCAACGCGACGTCGGAGATGATCGCCGCGTCCGGCACGAAATCATTCTGGTAGTCGAACGCGGCTGTGGATCTGCTGGCGCGCCATTCCCGCACCGTGTCGTCAACAAAGGCGCGCGCGGTGGTGCGGATGGTGCCTTCGCCCCTGGCCGTGCCCGAGAGCATCAGGATACCGCTCACGATCTGCTTGCAGCGGTCGAGTTGCGACTGCATCTCGTCGATCTCCTCGGTCAGTTCCTCGTCCTCCTCGAAGACCGACATGTGGCGCCAGTCGTTGAGGATGACCGACAGCGTGGCGAGCGGCGTGCCCAGCTCATGCGCAGCGCCGGATGCCAGCAGGCCGATGCGGACGATATGGTCCTCCTCCGCCGATTGCTGGCGCAAATCGGCGAGATGCTGGTCCCTGGCGCGCAGGTTGCGGTTGATCCGGGTGATGAACAGGACCAGCAGGCAGGCGGTCAGCACGAAGCTGATGAAGCTGCCCAGGACATGCAGCAGGAAGAAGGCGTTGGCGTCGTCCCCCGGCAGGAGGATCGGCCGGTGGAACGGGACCAGCAGCAGGAAGGCGGCCCCCGCGCAGGCGACCAGGATCCACGTCGAGCGCGCGTCCAGCAGCGTCGCGCCAAGCGTGATCTGCAGCAGATAGAGGAAGGCGAAAGGATTGGTCGCCCCGCCGCTGAGATAGAGCTGTGCCGTCAGCGCCGCCACATCGAGCAGAAGTTCGGCGAACAGTTCGGCATGGGCGACCGTGCTCTGCCGGTGCAGCCGCAGCAGGGTGAGGAGGTTCAGCAGCACAAGCAGCGCCACGATCGCGCCCATCGGCACGAGCGGCAGCGCGACATCCAGGGCATGATGCACCACCGCGATGGTGATCACCTGGCCAACCACCGCGAGCCAGCGGAGCTGGACGAGCAGCAGCAGGTTCTTCCGGTTCGTGGTTTCCGCGGCTGGCATTCGTTATCTATGTCCGCTGGAAGCGGTATCTTCTTCCGCGGTATCCGAAGGCAGGCCCCGCCGCGGGCGCCTTTCGTGCAACAGCCGCCAGGCGGCGACAAGCGCCAGGAACGCGAGGCAGAACCACGTCAGCGCGTAGACGAGGTGGTTGTCGCTGAAGCGGACCCGGGTCAGCCCGCCCACGGGCCATCCGCCGGGATTGGGCGCCGCATCCGCGTCGATGAAGTAGGGGGCAACGCGGCCGAGCCCGCGCGCCGCGGCGATGGCCGCCACGTCGCGCGAATACCATCGGTCCCGCGCCGGATCGTTGCTGCGCAGGAAGCCGCCGTCCGGCTCGGTCAGCCGTAGCAGCCCGGTCACGGTCGCGGTGGAAGGACCGGCGGCGGCATCGCGGCGCTCGGGCGGGACGAAGCCGCGATTGACCAGGACGACGAAGCCCTCATCGGTCGCCAGCGGGGCCAGCACCCAGTAGCCGCCGCCGCGCTCGGTGACGGCCCGCACGAAGGTCTCCTTGCCGGGCAGGAAACGCCCCGAGACGCGAACACGCAGATACTCGGCGGTCTCCTGCGTGATGCCGGACCAGGCCGCGGGGCCTGGTGCGGAAACCGGGCGCGCGTCGACCCGTGCCTCGACCCGTGCGATCAGGTCGTGCTTCCAGGACAGCCGCTGCAGCTGCCACACACCCAGGGACGCGAACAGCGCGGCGCCGGCGAGTGCGGCCAGAACGGCCGGCCACCGCATCAGGGGGCGGGGGTCTGCCCCATCTCGTGGACAGGCATCATGTTGGTGTTGAGATGGTGCATCACCCACAGCGAGCCGCTCAGCGCGATGACGACCACGATCAGGGTGAAGATCAGCGCCATCAGGTTCCATCCCTGCTCCATGCGTGCGTCCATGTGCAGGAAGAAGACCATGTGCACGACGATCTGCACCGCCGCGAATCCCATGATGATGGCGGCGGTGGCCTGCCGGTTCTCCAGCACTCCCTCCATCACCAGCCAGAACGGTATGGCGGTCAGGACGACCGAAAGCAGGAACCCGGTCACGTAGCCGCGCAGCGACCCGTGTCCGTGCGCGTCCCCGTGCGCCGCCTCGGCGTGGTGATGCGCGCTCATCGCAGCACTCCCATCAGGTAGACGAAGGTGAAGACGCCGATCCAGATCACGTCCAGGAAGTGCCAGAACATGCTGAGGCACATCAGACGGCGCTTGTTCGCCTCGGTCAGCCCCAGCCGGCCCACCTGCACCAGCAGCGTCGCCAGCCAGACGATGCCGAAGGTGACATGCAGCCCGTGTGTGCCGACCAGGGTGAAGAAGGAGGAGAGGAAGGCGCTGCGCTGCGGCGTGGCGCCGATATGGATCAGGTGGGAGAACTCGTACAGCTCGACCGCGAGGAAGCCGAGGCCGAACAGGCCCGTCACGACCAGCCAGAACAACGTGCCGGCCTTGGCGCCTTTCGCCATGGCGAGCATGGCGAAGCCGTAGGTGATGGAGGAGAACAGGAGCAGGGCGGTGTTCAGCGCCACCAATGGCAGCTCGAACAGATCCTTCGGCGCCGGGCCGGCCGCGTAACTGCCGCCCAGCACGCCGTAGGTGGCGAACAGCACCGCGAAGATGAGGCAATCGCTCATCAGATAGACCCAGAAGCCGAGCAGTGTGCTGCCGCCTTCGGGATGGGCGTGCTCGTCCTTCAGGAAGAAGACCGGTGCTGCGCCCGGCCGGGCCGTCTCGATCGTCACGCTCATGGTCTCAGTCGCCCGCCGCGAGAAGGCGCGTACGCTCGCCCTCGGTCCGGGTGACCTCCTCGGCCGCGATGTGGAAGTCGCGGTGGTAGTCGAAGGTGTGGACGATGGCGGCCGCGATGATCGCCACGAAGCTGAGCGCCGCCAGCCACCACATGTACCAGATGAGCCCGATCGACAGCGTGATGCTGAGTGCGGAGATCACGACGCCCGTCCCGGTGTTCCTGGGCATGTGGATCGGCTTGAACCCGGACAGCGGACGTTGGTAGCCGCGCCGCTTCATGTCCCACCACGCATCGATGTCATGGACCACCGGGGTGAAGGCGAAGTTGTAGGGAGGCGGTGGTGAGGACGTGGCCCATTCGAGGGTGCGACCGTTCCAGGGATCGCCGGTCAGGTCACGCAGCGAGTCCCGGCGCCAGATGCTGACCGCGATCTGCACGACGAAGGCCAGGATGCCGATCATGATCAGCACGGCCCCGAAGCCGGCGATCAGGAACCAGATCTGCAGGGACGGGTCGTCGAACACCCGCATCCGCCGCGTCACACCCATCAGGCCGAGCACGTACAGCGGCATGAAGGCGAAGAAGAAGCCCAGCACCCAGCCCCAGAACGACACCTTCCCCCAGAATGGTTCCAGCCGGAAGCCGAACGCCTTCGGGAACCAGTAGGCCATGCCGGCGAACAGCCCGTAGACCACGCCGCCGATGATGGTGTTGTGGAAGTGCGCGACCAGGAACAGCGAGTTGTGCAGCACGAAATCGGCGGGTGGCACCGCGAGCAGGACGCCGGTCATGCCGCCGATCACGAACACCAGCATGAAGGCGACGGTCCACATCATCGGCAGCTCGAACCGGATGCGGCCGCGATACATGGTGAACAGCCAGTTGAAGATCTTCGCGCCGGTCGGGATCGAGATGATCATCGTCGTGATCCCGAAGAAGGAATTCACGCTCGCGCCCGATCCCATCGTGAAGAAATGGTGCAGCCACACCAGGTAGGACAGGATGGTGATACACACCGTAGCGTACACCATGGAAGTGTAGCCGAACAGCCGCTTGCCGGAGAAGGTCGCGGCGATCTCCGAATAGATGCCGAAGGCAGGCAGGACCAGGATGTAAACCTCCGGATGGCCCCAGATCCAGATGAGGTTCACGTACATCATCGGATTGCCGCCGAGGTCGTTCGTGAAGAAGTTGGTGCCCACGTAGCGGTCGAGCGAGAGCAGCGCGAGCGTCGCGGTCAGGATCGGGAAGGTCGCGACGATCAGCACGTTGGTGCACAGCGATGTCCAGGTGAACACCGGCATCCGCATCATCGTCATGCCGGGTGCGCGCATCTTGATGATCGTGCAGATCAGGTTGATGCCCGAAAGCGTCGTGCCCACGCCCGCGACCTGGAGCGACCACAGGTAGTAGTCCATGCCGACGCCGGGACTGTACTCCGCCCCCGACAGCGGTGGGTAGGCGAGCCAGCCGACCTTGGCGAATTCGCCCACGAACAGCGACATCATGACCAGCACCGCGCCCGCGGTGGTCATCCAGAAGCTGAAATTGTTCAGGAACGGGAAGGACACGTCGCGCGCGCCGATCTGCAGCGGCACGATGTAGTTCATCAGCCCCGTGACCAGCGGCATGGCCACGAAGAAGATCATGATCACGCCGTGGGCGGTGAAGATCTGGTCGTAATGCTCCGCGGGCAGGTAGCCTTCCGATCCGTTGAAGGCCATGGCCTGCTGCAGCCGCATCATGATGGCGTCGGAGAAGCCGCGCAGCAGCATGATGATGCCGAGGATCATGTACATGATCCCGATGCGCTTGTGGTCCACCGTGGTGAACCATTCGTGCCACAGATAGCCCCACAGGCGGAACCAGGTGATGGCGCCGACAAGCGCGATACCGCCCAGCGCGACCACGGCGAAGGTGGCGACCAGGATGGGCTCGTGCAGCGGCAGCGCATCCCAGGTGAGGCGGCCGAAGATGAACTTGATCAGGTGCGGATTGTCGAACATCGCGGAGAACTCAGGAGCCGGACGACAGGGAGGTGAGCAGCCGCCCCGCCATCCCGGGCGGGGGCATGGGGCTGAAGCCGGGGCGTGGCAGGCCGGCGCCGTGCAGGGGTGCGGGATCGACCTGCGGCCCGATCGGGATCGGGCGGCTGGCGGCAGCCGCGGCCGCGGCTTCCTCGATCGTGCAGATGCTGGACAGCGTGGTTGCCTTCGTGCCGAACAGGGCGCTGCGGGCGGTGTGGCTGGCACTGCGGGAGGTCGGCAGCAGGTTGAGACCAGCAAGGCCCAGCCCGCCCCTAGCATCGATCGCCATCATCTCGTCCATGCACATCGTGCCGGGCTCCACGCAGCGATCGCGGATCAGCCGGAACAGCTGCGGCTCCACAACGGCGTAGTGCCGGACGGGATCGTTCTCGCTCCGCCGGGCAAGCTGGAGATAGGCCGCGCGGTCGAGCGCGCCGCCTTCCGCCTTCACGCCGGCTATCCAGGCATCGAAGCCATTCGGTGACAGGCCGTGGAAGGTGAAGCGCATGCCGGAGAAGCCGGCACCGCTGTAGTTGGCGGAAAAGCCGACATAGCGGCCCGGGCGGTTGATCACCCCGTGCAGCACGGTCTCCATGCCCGGCATGGTGTAGATCTGCCCCGCCAGCGCCGGCACGTAGAACGAATTCATCACGGACGTGGCGGTCAGGCGGAAGCGGATCGGCCGGTCCACCGGGGCGGCCATCTCATTGACCGTCGCGATCCCGTATTCGGGGTAGATGAACAGCCATTTCCAGTCGAGCGCCACCGCTTCCACGAGGAGCGGTTCGGCCGTGCGTGCCACAGGACGCCCGGCCGATATCCGGTCGAGCGGCCGGTACGGGTCGAGCAGATGCGTGCCCATCCATGTCAGCGCGCCGAGGCAGATGATGATCAGCAGCGGCGCGGCCCAGATCACCAGCTCCAGATGTGTGGAATGGTCCCAGTCCGGCTCGTAGCGGGCTGCCCTGTTGCCGGCCCGGTAGCGCCAGGCGAACAGCGCGATCAGCACCATGACCGGCACGATGATGATCAGCATCAGCACGACCGAGACGATAAGCAGGTCGCGCTGCCGCCCCGCCACGTCGCCGGCCGGATCGAGCACGACGAAATTGCAGGCCCCCAGCATCAGGGCAAACGGCAGGAGCAGGAGCGGACGAAAGCGGTTCAAGGCAGACACCGTCACGGATCACGGAAAACCACATGTCCGCTAACGGTTTGCCGCAGTGCAGCATATTGGACAATTTGCCCAATGCCGCGCCTCCTCCTTGCCGCTTAGGCAGGGGCCTTCGCGTGGCGCCGCGCCATCGCGCCTGTTGCACAACCGGATACCGTCATGTCGCACTCTTCATCGGCGCTGTCAGATCACGACGCGATCGGCCTTGCGCCGGCTCGTCACGGCAAGGTCGATCCGGGCGAGATCGCGGTCGGCGTCTTCATCGGGCGCACGTCCGAATATTTCGACTTCTTCGCCTATGCCATCGCCTCGGTGATCGTGTTTCCGCGGCTGGTCTTTCCTCACGTGGATGCGCTCGCCGGCACGCTCTATTCCTTCGCGATCTTCGCGCTGGCCTTCCTGGCGCGGCCGCTCGGCACGGCGATCTTCATGGCGATCGACCGCCGGCACGGCAAAGGTGCCAAGATGACGATCGCGCTGTTCCTGCTCGGCACCGCGACCGTCGCGATCGCCTTCCTGCCGGGGTACGAGCGCATCGGCGCGGCCTCGGTCTGGCTGCTCGCCCTCGCGCGGCTCTGCCAGGGCGTGGCGCTGGGCGGCACCTGGGACGGGCTGGCCTCGCTGCTCGCCGTCAACGCGCCGGAACGCAGCCGCGGCTGGTATGCGATGATCCCGCAGCTCGGCGCGCCGGTCGGGCTGATCGTGGCGAGTGCGCTGTTCGCCTTCTTCGTCGGCAACCTCTCGGCCGAGGACTTCTTCGGCTGGGGCTGGCGCTATCCGTTCTTCGTGGCGTTCGCGATCAATGTCGTGGCGCTGTTCGCGCGGCTGCGCATGGTCTCGACGCCGGAATACGCGGCCCTGTTCGCCAATCGCGAGCTGCAGCCCGCGCGGGTGCAGGACACGCTGCGCGCGGAAGGCCGCACCGTGCTCGCCGGCGCCTTCGCGCCGCTGGCGAGCTACGCCATGTTCCACATGGTGACGGTGTTCCCGCTGTCCTGGGTGTTCCTGTTCACCTCGGACGGGATCGCGCGCTTCCTTGTCATCGAGGCCATCGCCGCCCTGTTCGGCGCCGCGGCCATCGTCGCTTCCGGCGTGCTCGCCGACCGGGTCGGCCGCTGGAAGCTGCTGATCGGGTCGGCGCTGGCGATCGCCGCCTTCAGCGGCTTCGCACCCCAGTTCCTCGATGCCGGCCCGGCGGGGGAGGCGTTCTTCATGATCCTCGGCTTCGTACTGCTGGGCCTGTCCTTCGGGCAGTCCTCCGGGGCGCTCGCGTCCGGATTTTCGAAGGCATATCGCTACACCGGTTCCGCGCTGACCTCCGACCTTGCCTGGATGTTCGGCGCCGGCTTCGCGCCCTTCGTCGCGCTGTGGCTGGCAAGCCGGTTCGGGCTGCTGTCGGCCGGCGCGTATCTGCTGTCGGGCGCGGTCTGCACGGTCGCCGCGCTCTGGCTCGGAAATCGCATCGACCCAGGGCAGTCCTCCTGGTCCCAAGGCTAGGTCCGGGCGTCCGAGCAGGGGCGGAGCGGTCGGCGAAAACGATTGCGATACGACGTCAGAGAGCGCTTGCGAACAATTCTCAACTCGACTATCTCGGTGCTGAGAAACGCTCGCAACAGGCAAACGGCACGCTCCCTTATGCTCGGTCGCATTCCTCCGGCTTTCGGTGCTGCCACCCATGCTGCGAATTCCGCCCAGGCGCTGCAGATCATGCAGCGCGCAGGCTTGCGCTGACGCTTCCCCTCGCGCTGCCCACCTGAGCGGATAGGGCCGTCCGGAGATGCCGCTCCGGACGGCCCGCCCATTTTCATCGCGATGGTCAGGACTCCCTCATCACGGCATTGTGCCGGGGGGAGGGAGGACGTGGCCGCCTGTGCTCTGCCTGACGCCGTGATGCCGCGCCGCGCGCGGTGAAGCGCCTCGTCACCGCGTTGGGCTTCACCCAGCTTCTCGGATGGGGCTCCACCTTCTATCTGCCGGCGATCATCGGCGATGCGATGGCGCGCGATCTCGGCCTGTCCCGCGCGGTGATCTATGGCGGCGTGACGGTGATGGTGCTGGTCGGCGCCGTGACCGCGCCGATGGTCGGCCGCTTCGCGGACCGCAACGGCGTGCGCTGGCCGCTGGCGGGCGGTTCGGTCCTGCTCGCCGCGGGGCTCGGCGTGCTGTCCGTAGCCCAGGGAATCGTCGGCTTCGCCGCGGCCTGGGGATTGCTCGGGCTGGGCGGCGCGCTCGCGCTGACCATGTCGCCCAACATCGCCGTGGTCCAGATGGCGGGGGACCGGGCGCGGTCCGGCGTGGCCGCGCTGTCGCTGGTGGTCGGGCTCAGTTCCACGACATGCCTTCCGATCACGGCGTGGCTGGCCGCCATGTTCGGCTGGCGGGGCGCGTGCCAGGGATATCTGCTGGTGCATCTCCTGCTCGCCCTGCCGCTGCATCTCTGGGTGGCCCCGCCAGCCCCGGCGCGGCGGGCCGCTGCCGCGGCCGCGCGGCCCGTCGCGGGGGAAGGGGAACGGCGCGGGTTCATATTGCTGGCGACGACCTACAGCCTGTTCGCCATCCTCGCCTGGGGCATCCCGCTGCTGATGATCCCGGCGTTCCAGGGCATGGGCGTCGAACCCGCCGCCGCGATCGGCATCGCGGCCTTGTTCGGCCCCGCGCAGGTTGCCTCCCGCGTCGGCGACCTGATGTTCGGGCGGCGCATCGCGATCGGCACGCTGGGGGTGATCTCGTCGGCGCTGCTGCCGCTCGCCTTCCTGCCGGCGCTGATCGCGCCGGGGGTGGCGACCTCGGTCGCGCTGGTGCTGGCCTACGGGCTCGGCGCGGGAACGATGACGGTCGCGCGCGCCATGATCCCGATCGCGCTGTTCGACCGCGCTTCCTACGGGCTGTGGCTCGGCCGCCTGTCGGTTCCGACCCAGATCGCCTCCGCCATCGCGCCCATCCTGCTGGGATTCGCGATGGAGGCGGGGGTGCCCGTGCTGCTGGGGCTGTCGCTGGCCATCAGCCTCGGCATTCTGGCCTCCATGACCGCGCTGGCGCGGACGCTGCCCCGGCCATAGCCCGCTGGTCAGCGCGGCAGCAGTTCCACCACGATGCCTGTTCCCGCCGTGGGCAGCACGGCCAGCCGGTCCGGGCGGATCACCGCAGGCAGGCCCGACGCGGCCACGTGCTGCTGCGCCATGGCGTAATCGCGCACGCGGATCGACAGGCAGGCCGAGCCTTCCTCCGGCAGCAGGTCGAGCGTCACGCCCGGGTGCCGCGCGGTGAAGGTGTCGCGCGTCAGGAACACGATATCCGCCCGTCCGCTGCCGGACGGCACGCGCAGCGCGCCGCCCGATTCCGGTACCGGCTTCCGGTCGAGCAGCCGTCCCGTCTGCGCGGCGGCCCCGGCCGGGTCGCGCGCCAGGACCTCGACCCGGTCGAGCGCCTGGGCGGTGTTCGGGTGCGTCATCAGTTCCGGAATCCAGACGGCTTCCGGCGTCAGGTGCTGGCAGGCGAACAAGGCGATCCCGGCCGGCTTCTCCGTGGCGGGCCACTGGATGGTGCGGAACCGCGCCTCGGCGGATCCGCCGCCCGGAAGTTCGACCGGCCGGCCGAAGGCCACCGGCGCGGCCACGGCAAGCCCGTGCGCCGCCAGTTCCGCCGCCCCCGCCTCCGCGTCCGTGGTGTTCAGCGCGATGCGGTCGATCCCCTCACGCACGGCCAGGAAGTCGCTGGTCTTCTTGTTGTGCGGGGTCGGGACCAGGACGCTGAGCAGCTCGAAATAATCCGGGCTGAGCATGATCGTGTAGTTGCCTGTCCCCATATGGGCGCTGTGCGTGCCCCGGGGGGAAAGCGTGAAGCCGAGGCGTCGCCAGGTATCGGCTGCCGCGTCCAGGTCGCGAACCGAGACCACGACATGGTCGATCCCGGCGAAATGTTGCAACATCAAGCCTCTCCGAAGGTGCGTCGCATCCAGTCGGCGGCCTTGGCGATGGCGGTCCGTGCGCCTGCTACCGTTTCGGTATTGCGCAGGAAGCCGTGGATCAGGCCGGGGAAGATTTCGCTCTCCACCGCCACGCCCGCGCTGCGGAGCCGCTCTGCCATGGCCAGGCCCTCATGTGTCAGCACGTCCAGTTCCGCGAGATGGACCAGCGTCGGCGGCAGGCCTCGGCAATCGGCATGCAGCGGCGCGGCCCAGGGATGGAAGCGGTCTGCGTCGTGGGGCAGGTAGGCCTGCCAGTAGAAGCGCATCTTCTCCTCGGTCAGGAAATACCCGCCGGGGCCGAACTCGCGATAGGTCGGGGTCGTGAAATCGGCGGCGCAAACCGGATAGTTGGCCAGGATGCCGCGCAGCGCCGGGCCGCCGGTATCCCGTAACATCAAGGCAGTACCGAGCGCGATGTTGCCGCCGGCGGAATCGCCGCCGACGATGATGCGCGTGGGGTCGAGGCCCCAGTCCCCGCCATGCTCGGCCACGAAACGGACTACGGAGGCGACTTCCTCCAGCGCCTGGGGGAATTTCGCTTCCGGGCTCAGCGCGTAGTCCACGTTGACCACCGCCACGCCCGCGGCGGCGGCGTATTCGCGGACCAGCCGGTCATGCGTGTCGATCGAGGACCAGACCCAGCCGCCGCCATGGGCGTAGATCAGCACCGGAAGCGTGCCCGCGCGCGGCTTGTGCACGCGGCACTGGATACGGCGGCCCCTGCCGGGAACGGAGCGGTCCACGGTCTCCGCCATCGCCGGCCCCCCCGTCGCGAGCCGCATGTTCAGCGCCTCGTTGATGGCCCGCGCCCCGTCGAAGGGCTGGCGCAGGACGATGGGGGGGAATTCCGCCGCCGCCTTCTCATATGCCGCCGCGGCGGCCTTCATCTCGGGGTCCCAGCGCGGGTCGTCGGTCATACTTAAGCTGATCCTTATCCTGACGCGCGATGGAAGGCCACGCGGGCTCTCTCGGCAAGGCGGTTGATCGCGGCCCGGCCGCTGGACATGGTGCGGCGCAGGATGACCGACGCGCCGATCCCCTCCGGCCGGTTCCACCCGGAAGCGATGTTCCGGCCACGGCGCGTCGGCCTGATCGGCAGCGGCGCGCAGGCGGAACTGCTCGCGGCGAACCTCGGCGGCTTCGCCGGACTGATGCGCGCCGGGACGGTGCCGCTGCTGCAGGGGGCGCCGCCGGACGTGGTGGTCCTGGCCGTGCCGCCCGAAGCGGTCGCCGCCGAACTGGCCGCTGCCGCGCAACGCGGGGTGCGGGCGGCGGTGGTGCCCGGCGCCGCACCGGACCTGCGGGCGGCGGCACTGGCCACCGGGGTCCGCGCGCTCGGCCCGTTCAGCTTCGGGTTGGCCGTGCCGTCCATCGGGCTGAACGCCACCTTGTCCCACCTGCCGGTTCCGGCCGGCCGGGTGGCGCTGGTCGCGCAATCCTCGGCGCTGATGCGGGCGGTACTGGACTGGGCCGGGCCGAACGATGTCGGGTTCAGCCACATCGTCGGCATCGGCGCGAACGCGACCTTCGGCTTCTCCGCCACGCTGGACTGGCTGTCCCGCGATCCCGGCACCGGGGCGATCCTGCTGGACGTGCGCCGCATCCGCGACCGCCGCGCCTTCCTGTCCGCCGCCCGGGCGGCGGCGCTGCTGCGGCCCGTGGTGGCGCTGCGCCCCGCCATGGATCGCGACGCGGATGAGGCTTTCGCCGCCGCGATGCGCCGCGTGGGCGTGCTGGCGGTGACCACGCTGCCGGAATTCCTCGCCGCCGCCGTCACGCTGATCCGGGCGCGGCCCGCGCGCGGGCCTGCGCTTGCCATTGTCGCCAACGGCAACGGTCCGGCGCTGCTCGCCGCAGGCGCCCTGCGCACGGCGGGCGGTGAGCTTGCCATCCTCGATGAGGTCGCCTGCCGCGCGCTCGGCGCGCTGCTGCCGGAGGCTGAGCCCGGTAATCCGCTGCTGCTGGCCGATGCGCCGGTCGGGCGTCTTGCCGAAGGAGCGGCCATGGTCAGCGGCCTGTCCGGCGTGGGGGGGGTGCTTGCCATCCACGCCCCGCGGACCCGCGACGACGAGGCCGATATTGCGGCCCTGACCGCCGCTGCGCAGGCCGCGCGCGCGCCGGTGCTGACCTGTATCCTGGGTGAAGAGACGGCCGCGAAGCACCGCCACCGCCTGGCCGAGGCGGGGCTGCCCAGCTTCGCCACGCCGGAGGACGCGGTGCGGGCCTTCCTGCAGCTTGCGCGGGACCGGGCCAACCGCCGGGCCGCGGCCGAACTGCCACCGCGCGACGTGGTGCGGGTGGGCGCGGACCGTGCGGCGGCGCGGGGCATCATCGCCGCCGCGCGCCGGGGCGGGCGGCTGTCGCTGGCGGAGGATGAGGCGCTTGCCGTCGTCGCGGCCTACGGCATTCCCGCCGTGCCCACCCGCGCCGTCGCCCGTGCCGAGGATGCGGGCGACGCCGCGCTGGCGGTGGGGTTCCCGGCGGTGGTGAAGATCCGCTGCGCCGATCTGCGCCACAAGACCGAGGCGGGCGGCGTGGCCATGAACATCCGGACCCCGGCCGATGCGGTTCTGGCCGCCCGCCGCATCGCCGCCGAGGTCGCCCGCCGCGCGCCCGGCGTGAAGGGCGAAGGCTTTGTGGTCCAGCGCCAGGCGGAAGGTGGGCACGAACTGCAACTGGGCATGCGCGGGGACGCGATGTTCGGCCCGGTCCTGACCTTCGGCTATGGCGGGACCGTGGCCGACGTGGTCGCGGACCGTGCCGCCGACCTGCCGCCGCTCAACCTCGTCCTGGCCCATGCCCTGGTCGCCAAGACGCGCACGGCACGGCTGCTCGCCGGCTGGCGCGACAGGCCCGCCGTGCCGCTTGCCTCGGTGGCGGAGGCGCTGGTCCGCCTGTCCCAGCTCGTGGTCGATCTGCCGGAGATCGCAGCATTCGACATCAACCCCCTGTTCGCGGATTCCCGTGGCGTTCTGGCCGCCGATGCCTGGGTGGGTCTGCATCCGGAAGGCGTGACAGGTCGCTTGGCCATCGCCCCATATCCATCTGATCTTGTGTCATATTATCAGACGAAGCGCGGGGAGCGGCTGCTGATCCGGCCGATCCGCCCGGAGGATGCGGCCGCGCATGCGGTTCTGTTCTCCCGCCTGCCGCCCGAGGACATGCGCTACCGGTTCTTCTCGATGCTGAAGGACGTGCCGCCCGAGCGGATCGCGCGCATGACCGCGATCGACTACGACCGCGAAATGGCGCTGATCGCGGTGCGAGAGGCGACCGGCGAGACGCTCGGCGGCGCCCGGTTGGTGCGGGTGACGCCGGAGGAAGCGGAATTTGCGCTCGCGGTCCTGCCTGAGACCAAGCGGCAGGGTGTCGGCGCGGCGCTGATGCGGCGGCTGATCGACTGGGCCCGGCGCGAGGGCGTGCGCGACATCGTGGGCGAGGTCCTGACCGATAACCGCCCCATGCTCGACTTCGTGCGTTACCTGGGATTCGCCGTGCGAACCCGTCCCGAGGATCCGGAAGTCGCGAAGGTGCGACTCCCCTTATAGAGGTGGGCGGCCGTGCGACTCCGCCGTGCGCCCGTACCCGAGCCGATGTCATTAAACCCGGATCGCGCCCCTCCGGTCGGATCGGCGAGGATGGGGTTGGGTTTCAATGGGTTCGCCGCAATCATGAACACCTCCATCACGATCGGCACCGATGTCGCGCATCTGATGCTCTTCCATCCGGATGACCTGGCGCATCGGAGCGAGGATCCCATCGCGTGGTATGGCTACGATTTCGCCTATCGGGCGGAATCGCGGGCCGGCCGGCTGGTCGCCTGGGGGACGGGCAGTGATGGCGGCTTTCTCGTCAGGCTGACGACGGGATTGCTGACCGAGGCCGAACGCCGCTCGGCCTGCGCGTCGTGGACTTTCCCCTTCGTGGTCCGGCATGGCCGCGTGCTGCTGGACAATTCCGACGCGCTTCCCGGGGCGGAGCAGATGGTCCGGCCCGAGGAGGTTCCGGACCTGTGGTGCACGATCCCGAACGGCAGCTACCGCGTCACGGTCACGCCGATCGACAGGACGTCAGAGGATGCCGGCGACGATCCGGAGCTGCCTGATTATGTGGTTACTTTTGATGCAGCGGAGGAGATCGGCGGCATCCCGGTCGCGGACACCCCACCGGAGTTGCGCCCGTACCAGGACTGGACACCGCGCCAGCCGGTCAGCATGGAGACCGAGCAGCGCTTCGCCTGGCCGGCCGCTCCGCTGCCGGGGGGCGGATTGCCGGTCATCGCCGTGGAACAGGGCATCGCCGCGCTGCCGGGCCTGTCGGCACGATTCGCTGTGGGCGCGGACGTCGCGGCGCTTGCCTTCCCGGAAGACCGGAAGGCGGACGGGTTCGAGCACTATCTGCTGACGGCGCGGGCGGAGCCGGGTGTGCTGGGCGTTGTCGCACGGCGAAGCGGGCTGTCGCGGTTCCCCGGTCGCCTGCCGGTCCTTTCGCTGCACGGCATCGGTATTGCCCGCATCACCGGCGTTGCCGCCGCACCGGTCCTGGACCGGGCCGAGGTCGAGGCGGTCGCCAAACCCGACATGACCGTCGGCGCGGGAGAGGCGGAGGCGTTCCGGGATCATCTGGCCGCGCTGGCGGAGAATGGGGCGGGCCGGCTTGCCGCGTCCCGCTTCGAGATCGAGAGGCTGCGCGCGATGGCCTCCGCCGAGGCCCTGACGGGGTGGGCGCTCATGCAGTTCGATCTGCCATTCGACGATCGTCTGGCCCTGTATGCGTCCACGGCCCGCGACCGGATCGCCGGTATCCGTGCGCGCCTCGAAGGGGCCGGCTGACGCGGCCGGCGTCATCCCGCAACGGGATGGGCGGGTGACACCACGCCGCGCGGATTATTCCTCGGTCTTCGGGGCACGGGCGTGGTTGGCCTGCCCACCCTTGCGTCCGGCCTGAGCGGCCAGTTCCCGGTTCTGGGAGAAGGGCCGGTGTTCCGGCGCCACGCGCTGCCCGCCCTTGCGGCCCGCCGATGCGGCCAGCGCGGGGTCGAGGGCGAAGCTGCGCTTCTCCGCCGGCACGCTTTGCCCGCCGCGCGAGGCGATTTCACGCTGCCGCGCCGGGTCCATGGCGGCGAACCCGCGATGCGCCGGGGATCGGTTCGGGTCGGACATCGATATCTCCTTGTCGTTCGGCCTGCCAGCGACACGCCCACGCTGTGCAAACCGGCGAGCAAGGCGGGGGTTGCATCCCTGGGGCTAAATTTGCGGTCGGATGGGCCGTCAGCCGCCCCGCAGCCGCAGCGCGAGGGCCTCGGCCACGTGTTGCCGCTCCACACTGTCCGCGCCGGAAAGATCGGCGATGGTGCGGGCGACCCGTAACGTGCGTGTGAACCCGCGGGCGGAAAGGCCGAGCTTCTCGGCCGCGCGTTCGGCCAGCGCCCGCGCCTCGGGGGTCGCGTGCAGCGCGCGGTCCAGCGCCGCGCCGTCGGCTTCGGCGTTGCTGGCCGGGCCGCTGTCGTTCCATCGCGCACGCTGAACCTGCCGCGCGGCGAGGACGCGGCCGGCCACGGTGGCGGACGTCTCGCCGGCCGGCGCACGCGACAGCTCGGCGGGCGGGACGGGGGTGACCGCGATGGCGATGTCGATGCGATCCAGCAGCGGGCCGCTGATCCTGGACTGGTAGTCCTCTCCGCATCGGGGCGCGCGGCCGCATTCGCGCCCGGCCTCGCCCAGATGGCCGCAGCGGCAGGGGTTCATGGCCGCGACAAGCTGGAACCGCGCGGGGTAGGTGACGTGCGCGTTGGCGCGGCTGACCGTGGTGCGCCCGGTCTCCAACGGCTGGCGCAGCGCCTCCAGGGCAGGGCGGGGGAATTCGGGCAACTCGTCCAGGAACAGCACGCCGCGATGGGCGAGGCTGATTTCCCCCGGCCGTGCCCGCGCGCCCCCGCCTGCCAGCGCGGCCTGGGAGGCGCTGTGGTGCGGCTCCCGGTAGGGCGGGCGCATCACGAGTTGCCCGTCCTTCAGCAACCCCGCGACCGAATGGATGGTGGAGACCTCCAGCGCCTCGGGCGCGGTCAGGTCCGGCAGCAGGCCGGGCAGGCGGGCGGCGAGCATGGACTTGCCGGCCCCCGGCGGGCCCACGAGCAGCAGGTTATGCGCCCCGGCCGCCGCGATCTCGATCGCGCGCTTGGCCGTCTCCATTCCCTTCACGTCGGCGAGGTCCGGTCCGTCCGCCCGTGCAGCGGGGCTGGGCGGGACAGGCGGGCTGAGGACCTGCGTGCCGCGGAAATGGTTGATCAGCGACATCAGGTCCGGTGCCGCCAGCACCTCGGTCGCCGCCGACCATGCGGCCTCGGCCCCCTGGGCCGCGGGGCAGATCAGGCCCAGATCCCGCGCGCCGGCCCCGATCGCGGCGGGCAGCACGCCAGCCACCGGATTCAGCCTGCCGTCGAGCGACAATTCGCCCATCGCGGCGTAGCGGGCCATCTCCTCGCGCGGCATCACATCCATCGCCGCCAGCACGGCGAGCGCGATGGGCAGGTCGAAATGGCTGCCTTCCTTGGCGATGTCGGCGGGCGCAAGGTTGATCAGCACCCGCCGTGGCGGCAGCGACAGGCCGAGCCCGGCCAGGGCCGCCCGCACCCGCTCCCGCGATTCCCCCACCGCCTTGTCCGGCAGCCCGACCACCAGGAAGGAGGGCAGGCCGGCCGCGATCTGGACCTGGACTTCCACGGGCACGGTCTCGATCCCGGAGAAGGCGAAGGTGGGGACGCGTGCGATCATGACCGCTCGCTACACGCGAGCGGTATAACCGTCCATCAACCTTGAAGGGAATTCAGGAACCGGGTCAGCAGCGCGCCGATGACGTCCGTGTTGTAGCCGCCTTCCTGGATGATGGCGGCGGGCAGGCCCAGCCCGCCGATCGCGGCGCCCGCGCGGGCGAATCCGTCCTCCGTCACCTTCATCCAGTTCAGCGGCTCGTGCTCCGAGGCGTCCATGCCCAGGGACACGACCAGCGCGTCCGGCCCAAAGGCACGGATCGCGTCGAGGCCGGTGGCGATCGCGCCGAGCCAGGACGCATCGTCCGCGCCGCGCGGTTGCGGCAGGTTCAGGTTCGCCCCCGGCGCCGCCGGCCCGCCGCGTTCGGAGGCATGGCCGACGAACCACGGGTAGTAGCCGTTCGGATCGCCGTGGACGGACACGAACAGCACGTCCGGCCGGTCCCAGAAGATGCCCTGCGTGCCGTTGCCGTGATGGGCGTCGATATCGAGCACCGCGACCCTCGCGGCACCCTTGTCGCGCAGGCGCTGCGCCGCGATGGCGGCGTTGTTGAGGATGCAGTGCCCGCCGGTGCGCGCGGCATAGGCATGATGGCCGGGCGGGCGGCAGAGCGCGTAGGCGGTCTCGCCGCGCGCGGCCGCATCGGCGGCGGCGATGGCGCAGGCGGCGGCCGCCCGCGCCGCGTCCCATGTGCGCGCGCCGAGCGGCGTGCCGGTGTCGGCCGTGTACCAGCCCAGCCGTCCCGCGATGGTGCCGCCGGGCTGCGCGCCGTTCGCGAGCATCTCCGGCGTCGGGTGGATGTTGGCCACCAGTTCGGGCCCGGCATCCGCCATCGCCGTCCAGTCGCGCCACGCATCGCGCAGGAAGGCGAGGAAGCCGGCGTCATGCACCGCCGCGATCGCGGTATCGTCCGCCTCGGGCGGGGCCACGATCTCGCTGCCCATCCGCTGCGCGGCTTCGAGCAGGGCTTCGGCGCGAAGCGGCACTTCGTAATTGGAGCGGACATGGCCGCGCTGGAGGAAGAAGCGCGGCGTGTGCGTGAGGCAGACCGGATCCCAGAACGTCTTCATGCTGCCACGCTAAGGCGGACGGGGCATCCTGCAACCCGATGCGGCGCGCGGGCGGTCGAAGCCATCGGGGCAGGTAGGCGGCTGGTCCAGGTTTCCGGAAAGTGACAGGCGTGCATCCCGGATACGCCAGGAGGAGCGGAGATGTTGAAGCTCTTCCTCTTCGATATCTATGTCATCCCCCTGCTGGGTTACCGACCCATTACGCTTCTCGCGGCATCGGCGTTGTTGGCTCTGTTTTTCCCGACACGGAACCGTTGGCTGCGATGTGTCGCGGTTGTCCTGATGCCCTTCTGCATGCTGCCCTTCGTATTCTTGACATCATCTTGAGCCACCTTCGCCGGCGGGCGGCGGCTGACCGGCCAGGATAAGTCACGTGACTCTCTCGACGCAGACCTGAAGGAAGGAACGACATGCCCCCCATGGGCCGTGCCATCGGCATTCTTTGCCTGGGATTGCTCGCGATCGGCCCAGCCCGGGCAGCGCCGCAGGACTACAGGGACAAGCTGCCGGCGAACGTGCTGGGAATGACCGTCAAGAACGTCAGGTCCGACGATGGGCGGCTTGTCGCTTTCTACGGCGAGACGATCGGACGTGCCACGGTGACCATATCGCCATCCCTGGCCGCGGACCCTGGCGGCGCGGCCGCCACGGGAACCAGCCCGACCCCTTCGGCGCAGCGCGCGCTGATGCAGCTTGTGGACCAGAACCTCGCGACGGGCACACGGGCGTTGGGGGAGGGCTACGCCACCTCGACCGTTCGCGTTGACGGCCTCGAAGTCGATGGAAAGAAGGCGCTTTGTGGCCTGATCGAGCGGAGCCAGGCCGAAGACCGGGTTCAACCGGGCAAGGAGCGGATATTCCTTCTGGACCGCATCTGCGCCGCGCAGGTGGGCGAGGATATCGTCACGGTCCATGTGACCACGCCGATGACGGCGGCGCTGCGGGGAAGCTGACACGCGATCAGCTCGGCTTCTCGGGGATCGTCATCAAGGTGTTGAGCGACGCCGCCCGGCGGTGAGCAGGCTGCGCGGTCACAGGCCGCCGCCGCGTCCCCTGCCGGTAGATGGGCGCGCATCGGCATTGCCCCGCGCCGGCGGTGGGGCCGGAACCGTCGATCGCGGATCGGCCGGCCGGCGGAACTCCTGCTCGAAGACTTCCTTGCCCCATTGGCGGCCGGGCTTCTCCTCGGCCAGCACGAAGCCGTGCGCCTCATACAGCCGGCGCGCGGCATCCAGCCCGCGGAAGGTTGAAAGCCGCGTCTCGCGGAAGCCCTGCCGGTCGCAGAAGCCGATCGCCTCGGCCAGCAGGCGGCGGCCGATGCCCGCGCCGCGCAGACCGTCATCGACGATGAACCAGCGCAGATGCCCGATGCCGGGTCCCATGTCCTCACCGTCGATGGCCACGGTGCCGACGATGGTTCCGGCGTGCAGCGCCGCCCAGATCTCGTTGCAAGACCGGTCGAGGCGTGGTGCGAAATCGGCGAGGCCCGCGGCCACCTTGCTTTCGAAGAACCAGCCGAAGCCGGATGTGCGGCTGTAATAGCGCGCATGCATCTCGGCGCAGCGTCCGATCAGGCCGGCCCTGTAGCCGCTTTCGATCGTCACGGCCTGCTCCGCCGGCCGGGCGACGAGTGCATCGGCATAGAATGACAGGCCGGTGGCGACCGCGCGCCGCTGCTCCGGCGGCAGGCGGGAAAGGGCGGCCTCCACCCGCTCCCGCGCGAAGCGGTCGATGGCGGCGAGCATGGCGCGGCCCCTGGGGGTCAGTGCCAGCGTCTTGGCGCGGGCGTCGCGCGGGTCCGCCGTTTCCCGCACCGCACCGTCCTCGACCAGCTTGCGCAGCATGCGGCTGACACTGGATTTCTCCAGCAGCAGCGCCGCGCCGAGGTCGGAGGCCGTGGGCCGGGCAGGGCGCGTGCCGATCTCGATCAGCGCATGAACGGCGGATGGCGGCAGGTCGGTCCCGGCGAGCCCGCGCCGCATGAAGCCGAGCTCGCGCACGATCCGGCGCGAAGCATCGCGGATCGGCGCGACGAGCGGATCGTGGGCGGGGAGGGGCGGGGTCATATGGTTGCATGATACAACTATACGGCCGCGTGGCAAAGCCCCCCCTGGACAGGCGACCGAAGCTGGGCCGAGATCACGCCATGCCCCAGCGTTGCATGAGTCCGACGTGACCCTCGATCCCGGCGCCCTGCGCGCCATCCTGGATGCCGTCGGCGCATTGGAGCGCGAGGCCGAGCAGGTGCTCGCCACGCTCGTCGCGCATCGGTCCGTGCTGGGGGCGGAGCAATCCTGCCTGGAGGAGATGGCGCGGCTCTACGAAGGGCTTGGACTGGCGCCGCGCCGCGTACCCACCGACCCGGCCGCGCTGGCGGCGCATCCCGGGTTTTCCCCGCCGCTGATCCCCTATGCGGGCCGCGACAACGTCGCCGCGGTGCATCGCCCGCGCGAAACCAAGGGCCGCAGCCTGATGCTGCAGGGCCATGTCGATGTGGTGCCCGAGGGCGCGGAGGATCTGTGGACCACGCCGCCCTACGAAGCCGCCATCCGCGATGGCCGCATGTACGGGCGCGGTGCCGGGGACATGAAGGCGGGCATCGTCTCGTACCTGATGGCCTACAAGGCGATCCGCGCCTGCGGCCTGTCCCCGGCCGCCGAGGTGCAGATGGCCGCGGTGATCGAGGAGGAATGCACCGGCAACGGCGCGCTCGCGGTGATGCAGGCGTTGCCCAGGCCGGATGCCGCGATCATCCCGGAACCGGGTCCGGAGCATATCGCGCTCTACACCGCCGAGGTCGGCGTGGTCTGGGCCTGGGTCACCGTCACCGGCCGCCCGACCCATGTGCGGGAGATGCAGGCCGGCGTGAACGCGATCGAAGCCGCGAACGCCATCGCAGCACACTTCAAGGACTACGAGTCCGCCGCCAATGCGGCGGAGCGTGTGCACTGGGCCTTCGCCGGCAACAACCATCCGGTGAACGTCAATTTCGGCACGGTCGAGGGCGGGGAGTGGAATTCGTCCGTGCCCACGCGTGCGCGCATCGGCATGCGCGTGGGCGTGATGCCCGGCGTCAGCGCAAGGCAGGTCGCGGCTGATATCGAGCGGCTGGTGGCCGAGGCCTCCGCCGAATACCGCGCCCGTGGCGCGCGGGTGAAGGTGGAGTTCAAGGGGTTCATGGCCGATGGTTGTGTGTTCGATACCGCCTCGCCGCTGCATCGATCCGTCATCCGCCACCACGGCGACATCGTCGGCGGCGCGCCCCGCACCTATGCCGCGCCCGCGCTGACCGACGGGCGCTTCTACGCACTGTACCAGGGCACCCCCTGCTGCGTGTACGGGCCGGAGGCGCAGGATATCCACGGCATCGATGAAAGCGTCGGCTTGGCGTCGATGCACCAGGTGACGCGCGTGCTGGCGCTGACCATCGCCGAATGGTGCGGTCTGGAGCGGGCGTGACGGCGGTGGGGCAGGCCAGCCTGCGTGGCGAACGTGTCCTGCTGCGCCCCTGGCGCGAGTCCGATCTCGCACCGCTGTCCGTGCTCAACGGCGACGCGGAGAGCATGCGCTACATGCGCGCGGCGTTGACGCGCGCGGAAAGCGATGAGTGGGCCGCGCGCATGCAGGCGCATATCGCGGAACATGGCTGGGGCTTCTGGGTGGTCGAGCATCCGGGCGTTGCCCCGTTCATTGGCGTGGTCGGACTGGCCACCATCCCCTGGCAGGAGCGCTTCACGCCCGCGGTCGAGATCGGCTGGCGTATCGCCCTTGGCTTCCGCCGTCGCGGCTACGCCGAGGAGGCGGCCCGCCTCGCCCTGCGCTTCGGCTTCGGGACGCTCGGGCTGGGGGAGATCGTCGCCTTCACAGTTCCGCCCAACGAACCGTCATGGCGCTTGATGGAGCGCCTCGGCATGCGTGCGGACGGCGATTTCGACCATCCGCGCATGCCGAACGGTCATCGCTTCAAGCGGCATCTGCTGTACCGCCTCGACCGGGATGCCTGGGCCGCGCAACAGCACGGAGACGCTGCATGACCCGACCCAACCTGTCCCTCTCCGGCGAACGCCTGTGGGCCAGCCTGATGGAGATGGCGAAGATCGGCGGCACGCCGAAGGGCGGCAATAACCGGCAGACGCTGACCGGTGCCGATGCCGATGGCCGCGCGCTGCTGACACACTGGTGCGCGGAGATCGGCCTGTCGCCCGTCATCGACCGCGTCGGCAACATGACCTTCCGGCGTGAGGGCACCGATCCGTCCCTGCCGCCCGTCGCCTTCGGCTCCCATCTCGACACCCAGCCCACGGGTGGCAGGTTCGACGGCGTGCTGGGCGTGCTGGCCGGGTTCGAGATCATGCGCGCGCTGCATGAGGCCGGCGTGCGCACGAAGGCGCCGCTGCTTCTGGTCAACTGGACCAACGAGGAAGGTGCGCGCTTCAGCCCGCCGATGATGGGCAGCGGCGTGGCCATGGGCCTGTTCACCGAGGCCGAGATCCTGGCCAAGACCGATCCGGACGGAGCCGTGTTCGGCACCGAACTCGCCCGCATCGGCTATGCCGGCACCGCCGATCCCGCGAAGCTGCAGGACATCGCCGCGTATTTCGAGCTGCATATCGAGCAGGGAAAGCTGCTGGAGGACGCGGGCGAGGAGATCGGTGTCGTCACCGGTGCCGTGGCGCAGAACTGGCTGGAAGTGACCGTGGCGGGGGAGGACGCGCATGGCGGCTCCCCCATGGCCGGCCGGCGCGATGCGCTGGCGGCGGCGTCCGAGATCGTTGTCGCGCTGGAGATGATCGCCCGCAGCGCGGGCAGCGATGCGCGCGCGACGGTGGGGCAGCTCACCGTCACGCCGTCCAGCCGCAACGTCGTGCCGTCCCGCGTGTGGTTCTCGGTGGACAGCCGCCATGGCGATCCGGCCGCGTTGGCGCGGATGGAAAGCGACCTGCGCGCCGTCGCCGCCCGGGTCGCGGCGCGGCGCGGCGTGGCGGTGGAGGTCGCGCCCTTCTGGTACGCACCGGTCACGCCGTTCGACCCCACGCTGGTCGGCCGCGTGCGCGCCGCGGCGCAGCGCCGGGGCTACCGCCATCGCGACATGCCCACGGGCATCGGCCACGATGCGGTCTATGTCGCCCGCCGCGTGCCCACCGCGATGATCTTCTGCCCCTGCCATGGGGGCATCAGCCACAACGAAGCCGAGAGCATCACGCCCGAATGGGCGGAAGCCGGGATGCATGTCCTGGCGGATGCGGTGCTTGAGACAGCCGGAGCAGAGCAATGACCCAACCCCGCATCGCCATCGGCGGATTCCTGCACGAGACCCACTCCTTCGCCCCGCGCCCGACCGGGTGGGAGGATTTCGTCCGTCCGGGCGGCTGGCCGCCGGCGGTGCGCGGGGCGCCGCTGGTCGATGCGCTGCGCGGCACCGCGGCCCCCATCGCGGGCGCGATCCGGCTGGCCGAGGAGGCGGGCATCCCGCTCGTACCGCTCGGCTGGTGCATGGCCAGCCCGGCCGGGCCGATCGAGGCAGAGGCCTTCGAACGCATCTGCGCGATGATCCTTGAGGAGCTGCGTGCCGCGCTGGGCGCAGGGAAGATCGACGGCATCTATCTCGACCTGCACGGCGCGGGCCTCGCGGTGAATGCGCCGGATGCGGAAGGCGAGCTGCTGCGCCGCGTGCGGGAGGTGGTGGGGCCGGACATGCCGCTGACCATCAGCCTCGACCCGCATGCCAACCTGACGGTGGAGATGGTCGGCTACGCCGATGCCTGCGTGCCGTTCCGCACCTATCCGCACGTGGACATGAAGGAGGCGGGCGCGCGGGCGATGGAGCTGCTGCTGGAGCGCATCGCGCGTGGGGCACCCTTCGCCAAGGCGTTCCGTGCCCTGGATTTCTGGACGCCGCTCAACAGCCAGTGCACGCTGATGGGGCCGATGCAGGAGGTGATGGCGCTCCGCGCGCGCATCGCGCAGGAGGCGGGCGTCGCCGAACTCGGCTTCTGCTTCGGCTTCCCCTATGCCGATTTCCCCGGTTGCCAGGCCGCCATCGCCGCTTTCGCCGCGGACCAGGCTTCTGCCGACAAGGCCGCTGATGCGCTGCGCGACTATCTCGTCGCGCATGAGAGTGACTTCGTGCTGGATGCGGTGCCGGCGGCCGAAGGTGTCGCGCAGGCGATCCGCATTGTGGCCACGGCGAAGAAGCCCGTGGTGCTGGCCGACACGCAGGACAATCCCGGCGGCGGTGGCCATGGCGACACGACCGGGCTGCTGGCCGAGCTGATTGCGCAGAACGCCAAGGGCGCGGTGCTGGGGCTGATCAACGATGCGGAGAGCGCTGCCGCCTGCCACGCGGCCGGGGAGGGCGCGTCGCTGCCTCTCAGCCTCGGCGGCAAGTCCGATGGCGTGCCGCTCGCGGTGGAGGCGCGCGTGCTGAAGCTCAGCGACGGGCGCTTCACCCTCACGGGCCCGATGGGCGGCGGTAATCGCGCCGATCTCGGCCCCTCCGCGCTGATCGAGGTGGGCGGCGGCGTGCGGGTGATCGTGGTCAGCCGCAAGATGCAGGCCTCCGACCAGGCGCTGTTCCGTCACCTGGGCGTCGAGCCAGGCGCGCAGCCGATCATCGCGCTCAAGAGCAGTGTGCACTTCCGTGCCGATTTCCAGCCGATCGCGGAGAAGGTGATCGTGGTGCTGGCTCCCGGCCCGGTGATCGCCGACCCGTCCACGCTGCCGTTCAGGAACACCCGGCCCGGCCTGCGGATGAAGCCGCGCGCCGCCTGATGTTCAGCCACGTCACGGTCGGCATCACCGACCTGGCGCGGGCGGCCGCGTTCTATGATGCGATGCTCGCCCCACTCGGCATCGTGCGTTTCGGCACAGATGAGGCGGAAGGCTGGATCGGCTGGCAGACGGCGGGCGAACGCTTCCCGACCTTCTGGGTCTGCCGGCCCTTCGACGGCAACGCGCCGCATCCGGGCAATGGCACCATGACCGCGTTCATGGCGCCCACGCGCGCGGCCTTGCATGCGGCGTATGACGCGGCGCTGGCGCATGGCGGAACCAGCGAAGGCGCGCCGGGGCTGCGCCGCTATGCGCCCGACTGGTACGGCGCCTATGTGCGCGATCCCGACGGCAACAAGCTCTGCGTGGTGCATCGGATGGCGGAATAGGCCGAGATGGCCCCGGCGCCGGCCACGGAGATTGATGAAGAAATAATCTTGTGGTGATTATATGAACCTATTTTAGGCAAAAAAATAACATAAGCCTGTATAATTTGCAAAAACATGGGCGACGCGCATCAATTGCACCATAGTCAAGCACTGGGTGACGCATGCGCCGATTTTCTCTGAACGCCGCCTTGTTCGCCCTGGCGGTGTCGGGCTCACTGGCCGCCGCACAGGCCCCGCGGAGCGAATTGCGGATCGGGATGCGCGACGATCCGGACATCCTCGATCCGACCTTCTCGCGCACCTATGTCGGCACCGTCGTGATGACCGCGCTGTGCGACAAGCTGTTCGACTTCGACGAGAAGCTGAACATCGTGCCGGCCCTCGCGACCGGCTACGAATGGACCGACAGCAAGACGCTGATGATCAAGCTGCGGTCAGGCGTGCAGTTCCACAACGGCGAGCCCTTCGACGCCGAGGCCGTGAAGTACTCGCTGGAGCGACACCTGAACGCGAGCGGCAGCTTCCGCCGCAGCGAGATCGGCGCCATGGACCATGTCGAGGTCGTCGATCCGCTGACTGTGCGCGTGATCATGAAGCAACCCTTCTCGCCCTTCGTGGCGGCGCTGACCGACCGCGCGGGCATGATGGTTGCCCCCAAGGCGGCCGAGGCGGCGGGCAAGGAATTCGGCCTGCGTCCTGTCTGCACCGGCCCGTTCCGCTTCGTCGAGCGTGTGGCCCAGGACCACATCACGCTGGAACGCTTCCCCGGCTACTGGGACGCGGGCCGCATCCACTACGACCGTGTCACCTACCGCGTGATCCCCAACAGCACGGTGCGGCTGACCAATCTGCAATCCGGCGTGCTGGACCTGACCGAGGTCGCACCGCTGGATGCCGATACGGTCCGCAAGGACCGCAACCTCTCGCTCGTCTCGGTCCCTAGCCTCGGCTACGGCTCGCTGATCATCAACACCGGTAACTATCCGGCGGCGGAAACACCGCTCGGCCGCGATCCGCGCGTGCGCCACGCGCTGGAACTGGCCATCGACCGGCAGGCGGTGATCGACGTGGTCTATGCCGGTCTGTACGAGGCCAATGCACAGCCGACCTCCAAGGTCAGTCCGCTTTACGACCCTTCCGTGCCGATCCCGAGGCGGGACGTGGCCAAGGCGCGCGCCCTGCTGCAGGAAGCTGGCGTGACCACGCCGCTGCCGATCTCGATAACCGTCTACAACACGCCCCAGGCCGTGCAGACGGGCGAGGTGCTCCAGGCCATGGTGGCTGAGGCCGGCTTCGACCTGAAGGTCAACGTGCTCGAATTCGGCACCGCGCTCGCCTCCATCAACCGCGGCGACTTCCAGATCTCGCTCGGTGGCTGGTCCGGCCTGCTGGATACCGACAGCAATTCCTGGAGCTTCCTGCACACCGGCGGCGCGCTGAACTGGGCGCGCTATTCCAATGCGGAGGTGGACAGCCTGCTCGACCGAGCCCGTGAGGTCAGCGGTACCGACGAACGCCGGGCGCTCTATACCCAGGCGTGGCAGAAGCTGCGGGCTGACATGCCGCTGATCTATCTCTGGACCACCCGCAACATCGCCGGTGTCTCCAAGAAGGTCACCGGGTTCAAGCTGCTGGCCGATGGCCTGCTGCGCCTGCAGGACGTGCGCCCCGCGCCCTGACGCCGCGGAGCGTCGCGGCCCCGTCTCGTCGCGAGTCACCGGCTGCACGCCGCCGCGCTCCCCGCGTGGCGGCGTCTTTTTTGCGGGCATCTATTGCACAATCTATTTTGCGTATAATGATGATGAAAGCAAGTTTTCAACGAGAACGAATAGTAATATGATCAGCTCCGATCCTGCCCGCGCCCTTGCCGCCCATGTGGCCGAGTCAACCTTCGCGGTTCTGCCCGAAGCGACGGTCCACGCGACCAAGCGCGACATTCTGGACACCTACGGCGCCCTGCTGGGCGGCAGCGGCGAGCCCGGCATTGCCGAGCTGCGTCGGCTGGCCGCCCGCTGGGGCGGTGCACGGGAGGCGCCGGTGCTGGTGCATGGCGACTGGCTGCCGGCCCCGGCTGCGGCACAGATCAACGGCGCCCAGGCGCACGCCCTCGATTTCGACGATGTGCTGGATCATGGCGGATCGATCCATCCCGGCGCCTCGGTGCTCGCTTCCAGCCTCGCGGCGGCGGCGCTGCGCGGCGATGCGACAGGCCGGGACCTGGTCCTGGCCGTTGCCGTGGGTCTGGACGTGACCTGCCGTATCGCGCTCGCCTCAACGCTCGACCGCGGCTGGCACCGCACCTCGACCATCGGCGTGTTCGGGGCGGCGGCGGCCGCGGCCAGCCTGTTGCGCCTGCCGGAAGACCAGGTGCTGCACGCGCTCGGCATCGCCTACAGCCATGCTGCGGGAAACCGGCAATGCATCGTGGACGGGGCGCTGACCAAACGGCTCCAGGCCGGGCTCGCCGCGAGCGGCGGCCTCTTCTCCGCCCTGCTGGCGCGGGAAGGCTTCACCGGCGCGCATGACATCTTCGTTGGGCGCTTCGGCTTTTTCGAACTCTACCAGCCCAACGGCAGCGACAGCGCACGGCTGACCGATGCGCTGGGGCAGGCCTGGCGCGGCGACGAGCTGAGCTTCAAGCCCTATCCCTGCGGCCGGCCGCTGCACGCGCCGATCGACGCGGCACTGGCGCTGCGCGAACAACTGGCCGGCGCCCCTATCGCCGCGCTGCGCATCGCCAGCGATGCGGTGACGCATCGGGATGCGTTCGAATCCGGCCCTGCGAAGCGCAGCCCGACCCAGATCGTGGAAGCGCAGTTCGCGCTGCCCTTCCTGGTCGCCGCAGCGCTGGTGCACGGGAAGGTCGGCATTGGGGAGGTCGCGGATTTTCGCAACGAAGCCGTGACCGGCCTGGCCCTGCGTATCGAGGGCGCGGTCGATCCCGACCGCACCGCCCGTGGGGCAGCCATCACGGCGACGACGCCGGACGGACGCACCTTCACGGTGAATACCAGCGATCCCAGCGGGTCGCCGCGCAAGCCGCTCTCCGATGCGCAGCTTGCCGCCAAGTTCCGTGACTGTGCCGCGCATGCGGCAAAGCCGGTCGCGGCGGACGGGCTGATCGACGCCATCCTGTCGCTGGATACGCAGGCGGAGGCCGCGGTGCTCTGGCGCTGAACGTAGGTCAGTCCAGCGGCGGCCGCCTGTCCGCCCAGGGCTGCGCGGCCTCGAACAGCGCCGACAGCTTCAGCACACCCAGGTCGTCGAAGCGCCGTCCCACGATCTGCAATCCGACCGGCAGCCCGTCCTTGGTGAAGCCGCATGGGATGGAGGCGGCCGGATTGCCGGACATGTTGAACGGATAGGAGAACTCCGCCCACATGATCCAGTCCCAGTCATGCTGCGGCCAGTGTGCGGGTTGCAGCCGGTCGGCCGGGAAGGCGGCGACCGAGACGGCGGGCGTCAGCAGGAAGTCCCAGTCCTCGAAGGAGCGGTGGATCGCGAGGCAGTAATCCTGCTTCGCGATCCGCTTCTGGACGTACTCGCTCACGCGGGTTTCGAGCCCTTCGCGGATGCAGGCGGCGAGGCCCTGGTCCATCTGGCCTGGCGAGCGCTCCAGCAGTGCTGCGTACTGGGTGAAATGGGCCGGCCAGAAATAGCGGATCAGCTCCGGTCCCCTCGGCCCCCAGTCCGGCGTGATCTGGGTCACGGGCAGCTTCAGGTCCTGCTCAAACCGCTTCACCGCCGCCGCGACGATCTCCGCCACCTCCGGGTCCACGCGCGCATGGCCCAGGTCCGCGCTGAAGGCGATCTTCGGCATGCCGAGCGGTTCGTGCAGGCGCCCGGTGTAGTCGGCCGGCGGTGACTCCAGGCTGTGCATGTCCCAGGGATGCGGGCCTGCCATGATCTTCAGCATCAGCGCCGAATCCGCCACCGTCCGGGTCAGCGGCCCGTTATGGACGGTATGGTCCGACGCCGGCGGCGGGTAGTTGGGGACGCGGCCATAGGTCGGCTTCAGCCCGTACACGCCGGAGAAATGCGCGGGCATGCGGATCGATCCCGCCCCGTCGCCGCCCTGGTTCAGCGGCGCATAGCCCGCGGCCGCCGCGACCGCCGCCCCGGCCGAGGACGCACCCGCGTTCATGCCCTGCTTCCAGGGGTTGTGCGTGATGCCGGTCAGCGGGCTTTCGCTCACGCCCTTCCAGCCGAATTCCGGTGTCGTGGTCTTGCCGATGACGATCGCACCCGCATCGATCATCCGCTGGGCCTGCGGTGCGGTGAAGGTGGAGACGAGGCCCTTGCGCGACGGGCTGCCGATCTGCGTCGGATGGCCGGCGAGATGCTGCGTGTCCTTGATCGTCAGCGGGATGCCGTGCATCGCGCCGAGCACATCGCCCCGCATGATCGCCTGCTCGGCCTGGCGCGCCTGCGCGCGGGCCTCGTCCGCGAGCGGAAAGACGAGGGCGTTGAGCCTGGGGTCCAGAGTTTCGATCCGTCGCAGGACCGCGTCCACCACCTCGACCGGAGAGATCGACCGGTCACGATAGCGCGCCGCCAGCTCCGTGGCCGGCATGTAGCAGAGATCGGCTGCGTTCAACGCAATGCTCCTTCGTTCGGCCTCACCGCGCGGATCGCTGTCGTTCCGGCGTGGCGGCGGCATGGTCCGCGCCGGCGATGCGCACGGCAAGGTGCTGGTGCGCGGCCGGTTCGCGATGCGCTGCGAAGAGGGGATGTGAGGATTGCCGAAGGTGTCGAACGCCCCTGGCACTCGGCTCCGAAACGGGCGCACCGCGTGGCGGGATGATATGCCATCGGAACGTGCGGGGCTGGCAGGCCCACAACTCTATGGTGCGACGGCAGGAACAGGCCTAAGAGTAGACAAAAGGCTCGGCCGGGATTTTTCGATCGCAGCGTGCGCGGCGGTTGGCGTCCGGATTTGCTCGACCGGAACCTCGTCCGCCACCGCACGTTGCACAGTTCGCAACGCGGGGGACCGGCATGTCCAATCCGACGTCGCGACGCATGTTGCTGGCTGGCGTCGCGTTCGCTGCCTTCACACCTGTTCTGGGTCGCACCATTCGTGACCGCCTGCCCTGGCGGGATGGCGAGGCGTATCCGCCCGCTTCCGTGCGCGATGGTCCCTGGCTGTTCTTCACGCCGGAGGAAGCCGCCATGGTCGAGGCCATCGCGGACCGGCTGATCCCCGCCGATGACCTCGGTCCTGGCGGCAAGGACGCCGGCTGCGCGGTCTTTGCCGACCGCCAGCTTGCCGGTCCGTATGGCCGAGCCGAAGGCTGGTACATGGAAGGCCCGTTCCCCAGCGATCCGCTGCCCACGCAGGGCCGGCAGACGCCGGACACGCCCGCCCAGGTCTGGCGCAAGGGCCTGGCGGCGCTTGAGGCGCATTGCCGCGCGAGCCTCGGCGGTCGCGGCTTCACCCAGCTCTCGGGCGATGAGCAGGATACGCTGCTGCGCGCTGTCCAGGCCAACCAGGTCCACCTGGAGGGAATCAGCTCCACGCTGTTCTTCTCCCAGGCGTTGCAGACCGTGATGGAAGGCTTCTTCGCCGACCCGATCTATGGTGGCAACCGCGACATGGTGGGCTGGAAGCTCGTGGACTTCCCCGGGGTTCGCTACGACTACCGCGACGTGCTCGCGCACCCGAACGAGCCGTACCGCCTGCCACCCGTAAGTATCATGGGACGCCCGGACTGGCGCGGGCAGGTGCAGCCATGACGCGCCGCCTGCCGCGCAAGGATGTGGTGGTGGTCGGTCTCGGCTGGACCGGATCCATCCTGTCTTACGAACTCTGCCGGGCCGGGCTCGACGTGGTCGCGATTGAACGCGGCCCGTGGCGGGACACGGCATCCGACTTCAACATCGGCACCGCACCGGATGAGCTGCGCTACGCCATCCGGCACGAACTGTTCCTGCAACCCGCGCAGGACACCGTCACCGCGCGCAACACGCCCGACCAGCGCGCACTGCCGATCCGCACCTGGGGCAGCTTCCTGCCGGGCAACGGGGTAGGGGGCGCGGGCGTGCACTGGAACGGCCATACATGGCGGTTCCTGCCCACCGACCACAATCTGCGCACGCACCTGATCAGCCGCTACGGCGAGTCATTCCTGCCGGAGAACAGCCTGATCCAGGACTGGCCCATGACCTACGACGAGCTGGAGCCGTATCACGACCAGTTCGAGAAGGTTGCGGGCATCTCCGGCAAGGCCGGCAACATCAAGGGCACGATCCAGGAAGGCGGCAATCCGTTCGAGGGCTGGCGGGAGAACGAATACCCCACGCCGCCGCTGACCATGGGCTATGCCCAGCAGCTTTTCATCGACGGCGCCAGGAAGCTTGGCCTGCATCCATTCCCCAAGCCGTCCGCCAATCTCTCGGTTCCCTATACCAACAGCTACGGGGTGCGGATGGCGCCCTGCACCTATTGCGGATTCTGCGAACGCTTCGGCTGCGCCAACTACTCCAAGGCCAGCCCGCAGACCTGCGTGCTGCCGGTGCTGGTGCGCCAGCCGGGATTCGAGGCGCGGACGCGCTGCGAGGTTGTGAAGGTGGAGCTGTCCGCCGACCGAAAACGCGCCACGGGTGTGACCTATGTCGATGCCGACGGGCAGATGTGGGAGCAGCCGGCCGACATCGTGCTGCTGTGCGGCTACCAGTTCTGGAACGTAAGGCTGATGCTGATTTCCGGCATCGGCACGCCATACGATCCGCGAACCGGGGAAGGCGTGGTCGGGCGCAACTATTGCTACCAGACCAGCAGCGGCGTGACCGCGTTCTTCGACAACGTGAATTTCAACAATTTCGCGGGGGCAGGCTCGCTCGGCGCCAATCTCGATGACTACAACGGCGACGTGTTCGACCATGGGCCGCACGGCTTCGTGGGCGGTGGCGGCATCTCCAACGCCGTCACCAACGCCCGGCCCATCCTGTTCCATCCAACGCCACCGGGTACGCCGAGCTGGGGCAGCGCGTGGAAGCGGGAGGTGAAGAACTGGACCAACCGCGTCACCTCGGTCGGGTCGCAGGGCAGTTCCTATCCTTATCGCGACTGCTTCCTGGATCTCGATCCCACCTACAAGGACAGGCTCGGCCGGCCGCTGCTGCGCATGACGTTCGACTACAAGCCGAACGAGATCCGCATGGCGAAGTTCATGGCCGATCGCTGCGAGGAAATCGCGCGGGCGATGGGGGCATCCCGCATCGTGCGCAACGATCGCGGCCCCGGCTGGTCCGTGGTGCCCTACCAGACCACGCACAATACCGGCGGTGCCGTGATGGGCACCGATCCCGGAACCAGCGCACTCAACCGCTATCTCCAGTCCTGGGACGTGCACAACGTGTTCGTGTTCGGCGCCAGCGCGTTCCCGCAGAACGCCGGCTACAACCCGACCGGCATGGTCGGCGCGCTTGCCTATTGGGGGGCGGCCGCGATCCGCGACCGATACCTCGCCAACCCGGGGCCGCTGGTATGAGCGCGCGGATCATCGGCCGGGCGGGCATGCGGCTTGCCGCCCTGCTGGGCGTGCTGCTTCTGGCCGCGCCGGCCAGCGCGGCGCCGGACGATTTCGAACGCATCGAACGCGGCCGCTACCTCGCCACCGTGGGTGATTGCGTGGCCTGCCATCGCGGGCCGAACGGCCCCTATGGCGGCGGCACGGCGCTGGAGACGCCGTTCGGCAACATCTACCCGCCCAACATTACCCCCGACCGCGTGACGGGCATCGGCGCCTGGAGCGCCGACGATTTCTGGAACGCCATGCACAACGGCGTGCGGCCGGACGGGGCGCATCTCTATCCGGGCTTCCCGTATCCGAACTTCACCAAGGTGACGCGCGCGGATTCCGACGCGATCTTCGCCTTCCTGCAGACCCTGCCACCGGTCAACGCACCGCGCCGGCCGACCGAGCTGCCGTTCCCGCTCAACATCCGCTTCGCGATGTTCGGCTGGAACATGCTGTTCTTCTCCCCCGGCGAGTTCGTGCCCGATCCCGGCAAGCCGGCGGAATGGAACCGCGGCGCCTATCTCGTCGAAGGCCTGGGCCATTGCGGCGCCTGCCACACGGCGAAGAACTTCCTGGGCGCGGATAGCGGCACATCGCTCGGCGGCGGCATGGTCCAGGGCTGGACCGCACCCGCGCTCACCTCGGACAGCCGCACCGGGCTGGGCGCGTGGTCGGTGGAGGAGGTGATGGAATTCCTCCGCACCGGCCGCAATGTCCGCAGTGCCGCGAGCGGCATCATGGCGGAGGCGGTGGAGCATTCCACCCACGCCTTCACGGAATCCGACCTGCGCGCGATCGCGGTCTATCTGAAATCCCTGCCGGGCGACGGCGCGGACGCGCCCGCACCCGTCGCGGCGAGCGATCCGACGATGCGGCAGGGGGCTGCGATCTACGCCGACGGGTGCCAGGCCTGCCATCGCGGGGACGGGCAGGGGGTGGAAGGCATTTTCTCCCGGCTTGCCGGCAACCAGATCGCGCAGCAGGCAGAACCGGCCGGGCTGATCCGCATGGTGCTTGCCGGATCGCGCGCGGCGGCCACGGATGCCGCCCCGACCGCACCCGCCATGCCGCCCTTCGGCTGGCGCCTGTCGGACGAGGAGGTGGCGGCGGTCACGACCTTCGTGCGCAATTCCTGGGGCAATGCGGGTCCGGCGGTCACCGCCGCGGACGTGGCCGCGCAGCGGGGGCGCCTCGCCGGCAGGTAGGCGCTTCCCGAGCGGCGGGCGGGCTTCTACGGTCGCGGGCATGACCCAGGATCCCACCTTCGACCACCGCCTGATGTCGTGGCGACGACATCTGCACCAGAACCCCGAACTCGGCCTGGAGGAGGAGGAAACCGCCGCCTTCGTCGCCGCGCGGCTGCGCGAACTGGGCGTGGAGGTGACCGAAGGCGTGGGCAAGACCGGCGTCGTCGGCACCATCCGCCGCGGCGGCAACCGCGCCGTGGGGCTGCGCGCGGACATGGACGCGCTGCCGATCCAGGAGATCAGCGGCCTGCCGCATGCCTCCCGCAAGTCGGGCGTGATGCATGCCTGCGGCCATGACGGGCACACGACCTCACTGCTCGGCGCGGCGGAGCTGCTGACCCGCGACAAGAGCTGGTCCGGCACCGTGCATCTGGTGTTCCAGCCTGCGGAAGAGGGGCGCGGCGGGGCGAAGGCGATGCTCGCCGACGGGCTGTTCGACCGGTTCCCGATGGAGCGGATCTTCGGCTACCATAACTGGCCCGGCCTGCCCGCGGGCACGGTCGCGGTGCATGACGGACCGGTGATGGCCACCACCGCGCGGGTGGAGATCGAGGTCGAGGGCCATGCCGGCCATGCCGCGCTACCGCATCTGACGCGGGACACGCTGGTGGCTTCGGCGCATCTTCTGATCGCCCTGCAGACCATCGTTTCCCGCAACATCGACCCGATGAAGCCCGCCGTGCTGTCCATCGGCATGATCCAGGGCGGCGAGGCGCCGAACCAGATCGCCCGCAAGGTAACGCTGCGCGGCACCGCCCGCGCGCTGACCATGGAGGCCATGGACGAGATCGAGGCGGGCGTCCGGCGCATCGCCGAGGGAGTCAGCCAGACCTTCGGCATGCAGCACAAGGTCACCTTCGCGCATGGTGCGGCGCTGACGCGCAACACCGCCGCCGAGGCGGACATGGCGGCCGAGGCGGCCGAGGCGGCGGGCCTGCCGCTGCGCCGGGACCTGGCCGCGGCCATGACCGGCGAGGATTTCGGCTGGATGCTGCGCGAGAAGCCCGGCACCTATGTCTGGATCGGCAACGGCCCGGCCGAGGACGGCATTGGCCTGCACAACCCACGCTTCGACTACAATGACGCGATCCTGCCGATGGCGGCGAAGTGGTACGCGGAGGTGGCGAAGCGCGCGCTGCGGGGCTGACCCGCAAGCGGCAGCGTGGCGGTGGTAGGCGCGCGCAGGTTGCGCGCCCGGCCGCCTGCCGGGATCGTGTGGCCCCCGCTCTAGCGGCATCCGGCCCGGACCAGTAGGGTCCGCGCCTTCCATCGCCTGCGAGAACCCATGCGCCTGTCCCGTGCCTTCATCCCCACGCTCAAGGAGAACCCCTCCGGCGCTGAGATCGCCTCGCACCGGTTGATGCTGCGCGCGGGGATGATCCGCCAGACCGCTGCCGGCATCTATGCCTGGCTGCCGACCGGCTGGCGCGTGCTGCAGAACATCGCCCGCATCGTGCGCGAGGAGCAGGATCGCGCCGGCGCGCAGGACATGCTGATGCCGACCATCCAGTCGGCCGACCTGTGGCGCAAATCCGGCCGCTACGACGCCTACGGGCCGGAGATGCTGCGCATCCGCGACCGCCACGACCGCGAGATGCTGTACGGGCCGACCAACGAGGAGGTGCTGACCGAGCTGTTCAAGGAACAGGCCCGCAGCTACCGCGACCTGCCGCAGATCCTCTATCACATCCAGTGGAAGTTCCGCGACGAGGTGCGGCCCCGCTTCGGCGTGATGCGCGGGCGCGAGTTCCTGATGAAGGACGCCTATTCCTTCGACCTGGACTACGACGGCGCCGTGCGCAGCTACCGCACCATGATGCTGGCCTATCTGCGCACCTTCCAGCGCCTGGGGCTGAAGGCGATCCCGATGGCCGCCGACAGCGGCCCGATCGGCGGCAACCTGTCCCACGAATTCATCGTGCTCGCCCCCACGGGCGAGAGCCAGGTGTTCTATGACGCCGCCTTCGAGGAGCTGGACTGGACATCCTCCGCCTTCGGCTATGGCGACGAGGATCTGGCGAAGCTGTGGTCGTTGATGACCGACACCTACGCCGCCACCGACGAGAAGCACGACCCCGCCGCCTGGATCCAGGTGCCGGAGGCGCGCCGGCGCGAGGGGCGGGGCATCGAGGTCGGTCACATCTTCTATTTCGGCACCAAGTATTCCGAACCGCTCGGCCTGACGGTCGCGACACCGGACGGCAAGCTGGCGGCTGCCGAGATGGGATCCTACGGCATCGGCGTGTCGCGGCTGGCCGGCGCGATCATCGAGGCGAGCCATGACGAGGCCGGCATCATCTGGCCCGATCCCGTCGCACCCTTCCGCGCCGCGATCCTGAACCTCAAGCGCGGCGACGCGCTCTGCGACCGGGTCTGCGAGGATCTGTATGCCCGGCTTGCCGGCGTGGCGCTGTACGACGATCGCGACGAGCGCGCGGGCGTGAAGTTCGCCGATGCCGACCTGATGGGCCATCCGTGGCAGATCGTGGTCGGCCCGCGCGGGGCCGCCGCCGGCAAGGTGGAGCTGAAGCGCCGCGCGACCGGCGAGCGGCAGGAGCTGCCGGCCGAGGACGCCCTTGCGCTGATCGGCGCCTGACGATGTTCGGCGCGTTCGAGCGGACGGTGGCCGGCCGCTACCTGCGGGCGCGCCGGTCGGAACGCTTCGTCTCCGTCATCGCCGGGTTCTCCCTGGTCGGCATCGCGCTGGGGGTGGCCACGCTGATCATCGTGATGGCGGTGATGAACGGGTTCCGGCAGGAACTGCTGGGCCGCATCCTGGGGCTGAACGGGCATCTGGGCGTGTACGGCACCTCCCAGCCGCTGACGGATTTCGACGACATCGCCGGGCGCATCCGCGGGCTTCCGGGCGTGGTCTCCGCCACGCCGATCGTGGAAGGGCAGGTGCTGCTGTCGTCCGACCGGGGCGGGGCCATCGGCGGGCTGGTGCGCGGCATAAGGCAGGCGGACATCAAGGCGCGGCCGATCATCGCCGGCAACATCCGCGCCGGATCGCTGGACGACTTCAAGGGCGACGATGCCATCGTGATCGGCATCCGCCTCGCCCAGCGCTGGGGGCTGCGGGTGGGCGACCCGCTGACCCTGATCTCCCCCCAGGGCCAGGCGACCGCCTTCGGCACCGTGCCGCGCATCCGCGCCTATCGCATCGCGGCGGTGTTCGAGGCGGGGATGAACGAGTACGACAGCAGCTACGTGTTCCTGCCGTTCGAAGCCGCGCAGTTGTTCTTCCAGCAGCAGGGGGCGGCCACGCAGGTCGAGGTGATGGTCGCGGACCCGGATCGCGTGGGCACGATCAGCCAGGAGATCCGCGCCCTGCTGCCGGGCCGGCCGATCCGCGTGCTGGACTGGCAGCAGGCCAACAATTCCTTCTTCGCGGCGGTTCAGGTGGAGCGGAACGTGATGTTCGTGATCCTGACGCTGATCATCCTGGTGGCGGCGTTCAACATCGTCTCGTCGCTGATCATGCTGGTGAAGGACAAGACGCAGGACATCGCCGTGGTGCGCACCTTCGGGGCGAGCCGTGGGGCCGTGATGCGCATCTTCCTGATGGTGGGCGCATCCGTCGGCGTTGTCGGCACCGTGGTGGGGCTGCTGCTGGGGGTGGTGTTCTGCGCCAACATCGAGACCATCCGCGGCTGGGTGGAGGCGCTGTCCGGTGCGAACGTGTTCAACCCGGAGATATACTTCCTGACCAAGCTGCCCGCGGTGATGGACTGGCACGAGGTGACGCAGGTCGTGGTCATGGCCCTGGTGCTGTCGCTGCTGGCCACGCTGTACCCATCCTGGCGCGCCGCGCGGACCGATCCGGTGGAGGCGCTGCGCAATGAGTGAGGCGCCGCTGCGGTTGGCGGACGTGGCGCGCACCTACCGCACCGATGCCGGCGCGCTGGAGGTGCTGAAGGGCGTGGACCTGACGCTGGCCGAAGGGGAGATCGTGGCCCTGGTCGCACCATCGGGGGCGGGCAAGTCCACGCTGCTGCACCTGGCCGGGCTGCTGGAACGGCCCGATGGCGGGGAGGTGTTCGTGGCGGGGCGTGCCGCCGGCAAGCTGGGCGATGCGGAGCGCACGGCGATAAGGCGCGACCGGATCGGCTTCGTGTACCAGTTCCACCACCTGCTGCGCGAGTTCACCGCGACCGAGAACGTGATGCTGCCGATGCTGACGGCGGGCATCGCACGGCGGGAGGCGAAGGCACGCGCGGCGGAGTTGCTGGAGGCGTTCGGGCTGGCGGCGCGGCTGGAGCATTACCCGGGCAAGCTGTCGGGCGGCGAGCAGCAGCGCGTGGCGATCGCGCGGGCATTGGCGAACCGGCCGCGGGTGCTGCTGGCGGATGAGCCGACGGGGAATTTGGATGTGGCGACGGCGGATGTGGTGTTCGCGGAACTGCTGGCGGTGGTGCGGGGGCAGGGGGTGGCGGCGCTGATCGCGACGCATAACCCGGACTTGGCGGTGCGGATGGATCGGGTGGTGACGTTGCGGGAGGGGCGGGTGGTGTGAATCCCCCTCTCCCCCGATCCGGGGGAGAGGGGCGGGGTGAGGGGGTGCAACTCTATCGCGCGACCTCTGCCGTGATCCGGACACCCAGCGCCTCGGCCACGCCCAGAAGCGTGCTCAGGCGCGGGTTCCCGTCCGGAGCCAGCGCCTTGTAGAGTGCCTCGCGCGTCACGCCCGCCGCGTTCGCGACTTGCGTCATGCCGCGCGCTCGCGCGACGATGCCCAGCGCATTGGCGATATAGCCGGTGTCGCCCGTGGCGAAGGCGTCGGCTACCAGTTCGGCCTGCGCTTCCGGGAGGACAGGTGCTCCGCCGGGTCGAAGGGGAAGGTTTCAAGCGCCATCGTCATCCTCCAATTCCGCCGCCGTGATCTTTGCCCTGGCGATGGCCCGGATATGTGTCCGCTTGGTCATCGCTTTGGATGGACGCCGTCACGCGGGGCTTTCTCGCCCGCCAACAGGTCGCGATGGGCAACAGCGCGGCATCGGCGCGAAGGTGAGGCATGAGGATCGTCTCAAGGTCGCGCTGTGCCGCGTCCACCTTGTCCGCGATATCGTCCGGCCTGCCATAGTCCGCCCAGATGGCTTCTTCCCACTTCATTTCACGACGAAGCGACACAAGACTTCCTAGGTCGTCTTTGGCGGTCGAGGCCGCCATGTTCGCCGCGAGCGCGACATGATGAACCTGATTGTGAAGTTCATCGAATGGACGCGACGCTTGCTCTCCGAAATGATAGCAGCACAACAGCTGCAGCCTTCGGAGTGCGGAAAATTTTTCACGCTGCTCCCCTATCCGCCATAGGGTCACCCGATATACTTCGCCTTCAATCTTCTCATTCGCTGCTTTCCCGGCATTCTTTCGAACAGCCTCTTGCTCGTGCGACCAAGTTATAGGGCTACGGATGGTCTTCACCGCATCAACCGCGTGCGCGAATGCGAGTAGCGCCTCTTCGGCAAGTTCGGTGCGGCGCTTAGCGCGTAGCTGGTAGCGCCATGCCCAAAGCCCTAATACCCATGTGAGAAGCGCCAATCCAATGGGGATGACGGCTGTCAACCAAATCGGCATGTTTGCTCCGATTCCTACTGGAAATGTTTAGCACGTAGCCAGGCTATCGGTTTGGTCTGATGGTCGTCGCTGTACCAAGATGAGAGCCTGCGAAGATGACTCTAGCCGCTCCCACTTCTCACCTCCCCGCCGGCGGCGAATTCCTCCTCCTACCCCCCACCCAACAGCCCCACGCCTACGCCAACGTGGACCGCATGTTCGCCACCCGCGTCATCCCGCGCGGCCCCGCGACACGCCCACTCGAATACGGCCCCGAAGCCCGCTTCAGCTACACCTCCGCTGGCACCGAACGCCCCATCTCCGCCTACATCGAACGTGCCTGCGTCTCCGGCCTGCTGGTCCTGCATCGCGGCCGCATCGTGCTCGAACGCTACGCGCTCGGCCTCACGCCCGAACGCCGCTGGTCGTCCATGTCCATGGTCAAGTCGCTCACCTCCACCCTGGTCGGCGCGGCCATCCAGGACGGGTTCGTCGCCAGCCTGGAAGACCGCGTCTCCACCTACGTCGCCGCCGTGCGCGGCACCGCGTATGACGCGGTCTCGGTCCGCGACCTGCTCACCATGTCCTCCGGCGTGGGCTGGAATGAGGACTACACAGACCGCGATTCCCACGTGAACCGCTACAGCCGCGCCCTCGGCGAACGCCACGCGGGCGGCGTGCTGGAACTTCTGGCCACGCTCAAACCCGCCCATCCGCCCGGCACGCACTTCCACTACAACACCGGCGATACGTTCCTGCTCGGCTGCCTGCTCACCGCCGCCATCGGCGAGCCTCTGGCGCACTACATGAGCCGCCGCATCTGGGCCCCGCTCGGCATGGAGCAGGACGCGTTCTACACGCTCGAATCCGACAACGGGCAGGAGATCGGTGGCAGCCGCGCCGGCTTCACGCTGTGCGACCTCGGCCGCTTCGGCCAGTTCCTCCTCGATGGCGGCCGCGTCGACGGGCGCGCCCTGCTGCCGGAAGACTGGGTGCGCGATGCCGGCAACCGCGCCTTCGCGCTCGATCCCGCGCAGAACAGCTTCGGCGCCACGGGCTACGGCTATTCCTGGTGGCTGGACGACGAAGGCAGCATGGCCGCCGTGGGCTTCGCGGGGCAGAGCCTGGTCATCGACCGCGCACGCCACCTCGTCACCGCCACCTTCTCC
>Ga0182737_1000513_pt1 | contig 54003 bp, 47 predicted proteins | sample eDN5th30CBELigOP_FD_128878 | JGI IMG/M metagenome (GOLD analysis project Ga0182737, IMG submission 128878) | Enriched Organic Plus compost microbial communities from Emeryville, California, USA - eDNA 5th pass 30_C BE-Lig OP (version 2) (version 2) ...
CGATAAGGCCGCGGGCGAAGTAAAGAACGGCAATGGCGCGACGGCCGAGCCGTCCCTCAACATTCTGGCGCAATATGTGAAGGACCTGTCCTTTGAAAGCCCGGGCGCGCCGCTGTCGCTGCGTCCGCGCGAGAAGGCACCGTCCATCAACATCAACGTGAACGTAAACGCCAATCCGCTTTCCGAAACGGATTTCGACGTTGTGCTGACGCTGGAGGCCAAGGCCGTTGACGGCAAGGACGTTCTCTTCAACACCGAGCTCGTCTATGGCGGCGTGTTCCGCATTCAGGGCATCCCGCAGGAGCATATGCTTCCGCTTCTGTTCATCGAATGCCCGCGTCTTCTGTTCCCGTTCGCGCGTCAGATCATTGCCGACGCAACGCGCAACGGTGGCTATCCGCCGCTGATGATCGACCCGATCGATTTCGCGCAGATGTTCCAGAGCCGCATGGCCGAAGAACAGGCCAAGTCCGCTGTAAAGAGCTGATCGTTTTAAAAGATGACGGAAAAAGCCCGGTTTCGACCGGGCTTTTTCATATCTGCTTCTGAGACTTACTCAGTACTTTTTCCAGATGGCTTTTTCGCCCAGCTTGCCCACAAGTGCGGCGTGGGCAGCACGCTCCGCATCGGAAATGCGTGGGGCAAGCGGCCTCGGGCGGGCGGCAAGAACGATGGCAGCACCGCTTTCTCCGGCATTGTTGCCGCTTGCAGCACCGCCCATGCTGAGCCCAAGCGCTGTCTGCTTGCCGCCGATCAGTTCGATATAGACTTCAGCCAGAATCTCGGAATCGAGCAATGCGCCGTGCAGGGTACGGTGTCCGTTCTCGATGCCGTAGCGCTTGCAGAGAGCATCGAGCGAATTCGGTCCCATCGGATGCTTGCGGCGGGCAAGCGCCAATGTATCGATGATACGCTCCGACTGGATTTCAGCCTGTTTGAGCCTCGCCAATTCCGCATTGATGAAGCCAAGGTCAAACATGGCATTATGCGCCACCAGCTTCGCGCCATCGAAAAAATCGAGAAACTCATCCAGAATTTCCGCGAATGTCGGCTTGTCCAGCAATTGTTCGTTGCTGATACCATGCACCGCAAGCGCTTCAGGATGAACCTGGCGACCCTGCGGGTTGATGTATTTATGGAAAGTGCGGCCTGTGGGAAACTTGTTGATCAGTTCCACGCCGCCGATTTCGATCACACGGTCCTCAAGCCTTTCCAGGCCGGTGGTTTCCGTATCGAAAACGATTTCACGCATTGAAGAACCTCTCGCAAAATAACTTTGCTACCTATAGCACGCTGCCGCCGATTATTCGGTAGCGACCGCAGGCTTTCCACTCAATTCAGCGACGATTTCGTTAATCTGGCGACGCAGATTGTCGAAACTCCCGCTTGTATCGATGATGAAATCGGCTCTTGCGCGTTTTTCCGCATCCGGCGTCTGGCGCGCGAGAATGGCATCAAGCTTTTCTTCCGTCATGCCCGGTCGCGCAAGCACACGAATGCGCTGTATCTCGGCAGGAGCTGAGACAACCACGATCTTATCCACACGCTTGTCGCCGCCGGTTTCGAAAAGCAGCGGAATATCGATCAGCGCCAGAGCGGCGCCGGTTTCTTCCGCGCTGCGGCGAAAGGCTTCTTCTTCCTCGCGCACAAGCGGATGAACGATGGCTTCCAGTTTTTTCAGGGCTTCGGGCTTTCCGATGACGGCAGCGGAAAGTTTTTCCCGATTAACCGCACCGTTTTCCACTGTGCCCGGAAACGCAGCCTCGATCAGCGGCGCCGCACGGCCGGAATAGAGCTGGTGCACGGTATCGTCGGCGCTATAGATCGGCACACCGGCTTCGGCGAACATGTTCGCCGCCGTTGTTTTTCCCATCCCGATGGAGCCGGTTAGTCCAAGCACAATCATAGGGCGCCAGCCTTTGCCATGTCTGCCAGAATATGCTCACGCAGTGCCTTCGTCACTTGCGGCCTTTTGCCAAACCAGCGCTCAAAACCCGGAACAGCCTGATGCAGCAACATGCCAAGACCGTCCACTGTCACCAGACCTGCTTCTTCGGCCTTTTTCAGAAATGGCGTCTTGAGCGGTACATAAACAATGTCGGTCGCGACTGCTTTTCGCGATGCCTTGCCAAGATCAAGCGGAAATATTTCCTGCTCGTCATGGCCGCTCATGCCGAGCGATGTCGTGTTGACGATCAATCCGGCGTCAAAGACCAATTTTTGCGCCTCGTCCCAGCCATGCGCCGAGATTCGTGGTCCGAAATGGGCTGCAAGATCTTGCGCCCGGCTCACCGTACGATTGACGATGGCGATTTTCTTAAGGCCGCGCGACAAAAGCGCGTGGACAATTGCCCGGCTTGCGCCACCGGCCCCCAGGACAAGCGCATTGTCGGCATTATCCCAACCGGGAGCCGATGCATCGAGATTGGCCGCAAAGCCATAGGCATCGGTATTGCCGCCATGAAGCCTGCCATTTTCCAGCCAGAGCGTATTGACCGCGCCGATGGCTTTGGCGGCCTCATCCAGACTTTCCACGGCAGCATAGGCTGCTTCCTTGTGCGGAATGGTGACATTGCCACCGGCAAAACCGTTTTCGGCAAGCGACGAAGCAAAGGAGCCGAAATCCTCCGGCTTCACTTCTATCGCCTCATAAGAACCGTCGAGCCCAAGCTCCTTGAGCCAGAAACCATGGATCAGCGGCGACCGCGAATGTTTTATCGGAAAGCCGGTGACAAACGCCTTCTTAGCCATCGATCAGTTTTTCCTTCCGCAGTTCAGCCAGCAGCGGTAGCAGCGGCAGACCGACAATCGTGAAATAATCGCCTTCGATCTTCTCGAAAAGCTGAATGCCCGGTCCTTCAACCTGATAGGCGCCGACGCTCGAAAGCGCGACATCGCCCACGCGACCGAGATAACGCCCGACAAAACCCGGATCGAGATCGCGCATGGTCATGCGGGCAATCGAAACGTGACGCCACAGGGTTTTGCCGTCCTTCACCAGCACGACTGCACTGTTCAATTGGTGGGTCTTGCCGGAAAATTTCAGAAGCTGGCGGCGCGCTGCCTCCATATCTGCGGGCTTGTGGAAAATCTCGTCGCCGAGCGACAATGTCTGGTCGCAGCCGATCACCACCGCGCCGGGGTTCTTCTCACTCACATCGAGCGCCTTCGCCTCGGCCAGAACCTGTGCGACTTCTTCCGGCGTGGCGCCCGTTTCATAAAGCGGGGCTTCCACCGCCCGCTCGTCGATATCCGCGCTTGCTGTTGAAAACTCTATGCCGGCATTTTTCAACAAAGCCGAACGGAAGGGGCTTTTGGAGGCGAGAACGAGTTTGTCCGTCATGGCTGCAATCCTTGTTTATGCCTTTTCGCTATGCGCGCGGAGCAGCGCCAGAATGGCGGCTGCAGTTTCCTCGATCGACCGGCGCGACACATCGATAATCGGCCAGCCGTGGCGGTTGCATATATTACGCGCATAAGCCAGTTCTTCCGAGATGGAAACGCGATCCGTATAGAGGCCGGTATCCAACGACGGCACATTGCCGAGCGGCCGGTTCTGGCGGATTTGCGAAATCCGTTCGGCCGTCGCGACCAGCCCCACGATCAATGGTCGTTTCGCCGTGAAAAGCACCTCTGGCAGGGGAATCCCCAGCACAATCGGAACATTGGTGGCCTTGATGCCGCGATTGGCGAGATAGATGCTCGTCGGCGTCTTGGATGTGCGTGAGATGCCGACAAGAATAACGTCGGCTTCCTCAATGTCATAGGGCAATTGCCCGTCATCATGTTCCATCGTGAAATTGAGCGCGTCGATCCGCCGGAAATAATCGGCATTGAGAACATGCTGCGCGCTCGCGCGGCGATGAGCCGGCGCACCGAGATAGGATTGAAACGTGTTCAGCACCGGCTCCAGCACGGAAACGCTCGGCACGCCCATCTCGGCACAGGATTCATCGATGATAGCCGCCAGTTTCTGGTCGACAATCGTATAGAGAACGATGCCGGGTTCCGTATCGATGCCTTCAAGAACCTTGCGCAACTGCTTTTCAGTGCGGATCAGCGGATAAATGTGCTCGATGGCGCGAGCATTGGCATATTGCGCTGCCGCCGCACGCCCCGCGGCCAGGAGAGTCTCTCCCGTCGCATCAGAAATCAGATGAAGATGAAAGTAGGAAAGCGGTCTGGTCACAGTTTTGTTGCCCTCCTGTTGACGGCTGTGCGTAAAGGCCGAACGTCTTCCACAAGCCATGGCAGGCCGTGGGAAACTTGGCAAGTCATCCACAGCGGGCGAACATGTGGCGAGTGGTCATCAACATATGTGGACAAGACTCATGAAAACGCGAAATCCCGTCGTAATTCCCAGCTTTTCCACAAATCCTCATGAACTGCGTCAATTGGTAACCCTTTATATTAAAAGAGGGAATTGAGTTTTCATTGTATTTGGTCAGACTATCGGCGAATGATTGCACAGGATGAGATGGCAAATTCGGAACTGTGGGGAAAACAGGGACAGACCTTAATCCCCGATTCCAACAGACTCTAAGAATCAAAAGATTCCTGAATCATCCTTTCTTTATGAGAACCGGACTGGATAACTTCAGACCAAAACCGGATCAGGTAACCAACAGGGCGGATAAAAATCAGATGAAGCGCAAAGTCTTGAGAGTGATCGACGGTGAAACGGTCTTTCCACCTCCCATCTGGATGATGCGCCAGGCCGGACGCTATCTTCCCGAATATCGCGAGACGCGGAAAAAGGCCGGGAGCTTTCTCGATCTCTGCTATTCGCCCGATCTTGCTGTCGAAGTGACGCTTCAGCCGATCCGCCGGTTTGGCTTTGATGCTGCCATTCTCTTTTCAGATATTCTTGTCATTCCTCACGCCCTTGGACGAGACCTTCGCTTTGAAGAAGGCAAGGGACCTTTGATGACACCGATTGATGCCGACGAGATTTTCTGGCTTGAGACGGAAGGCGTCGCCAAAAGGCTGGAGCCGGTCTACGAGACGGTTCGGCTGCTGCGGGAGCAGTTGCCCGACGAAACGACGCTGCTGGGCTTCTGTGGCGCCCCCTGGACCGTTGCGACCTATATGATCGCCGGTCATGGCACACCGGATCAAGCGCCTGCTCGTCTTTTCGCCTACCGCTTCCCGGAAGCTTTTGAAAAGCTCCTGAACAATCTTGCTGATGTTTCCGCCGAATATCTCATCGAGCAGCTCGATGCCGGTGCCGATGCGGTGCAGATTTTCGATTCATGGTCTGGCGTTCTGGACGAGAACTGCTTTGAGCGTTTCTGCATCCAGCCCGTTGCCCGGATTGTCCAGAAGGTGAGGGCGGTCTATCCGGAGGCGCGCATCATCGGTTTCCCGAAAGGGGCAGGGATGCTTTATGCTGGCTATCGCGAAAAGACCGGTGTGGACGCCCTTGGTCTTGACTGGTCAGTCCCCTTTTCCTTCGCTGCCGCCCTTCAGGAAGAAGGCGCGATACAGGGCAATCTCGATCCGCTGCGCGTGGTGGCAGGCGGTAATGCGCTGGATGAAGGCGTGGACATGATTCTCGAACGTCTCGGCCAGGGCCCGCTGATCTTCAATCTCGGGCACGGAATCACGCCACAGGCACCGATCGAGAATGTGCATCGTATGATCGACCGTATTCGCGGAGGAAAATCATGAGCCAGACAGCTCCGGAAAATCGCGGATCGGCAGTTGTCATCCGCACTGTCGTTTCGCTGGTTGTGGTGGCGCTCGGCGTCTGGGCATTGTTTCACGTGAATCCAGCCGATGCCTATCTTTGGATCAAGTCACTGCATGTGATTGCCGTCATCGCCTGGATGGCGGGAATGCTCTATCTGCCGCGCCTGTTCGTCTATCATTGTGCCGCAAAGCCCGGTTCCGAAACATCGGAAACCTTCAAGGTGATGGAAAAGCGGTTGCTGCGCTTCATCATCAATCCGGCCATGATCGTAACCTGGATTGCCGGACTGTGGATGGCCTGGGAAATTTTCGGTTTCCAGGGCGGCTGGCTGCATGCAAAGCTGCTGCTGGTTGTACTGATGTCCGGCCTGCACGGCTATCTGGCAAAATCCACGCGGCTTTTTGCTGAAGACCGCAACATGCGCTCGGCCAAACATTGGCGAATCATCAATGAAGTGCCGACAGTTCTGATGATCTTGATTGTCATATTGGTGATCGTTAAGCCGTTCTGATTCAACAACAACAGTTCCGGCAGAGTGGGAAACGGCTTTGCCGGACTGTTTGAAAACAGGTAGTTAGAGCGATCCGGCTCTAACTGGTATTTCTCCGGCACCGTGAACAATCAATCCCGCTTGCCGGTTTTCTGCCATTTTTCTGTTGCAGAAATTTTGCGCTATCCCTACATGAGACTTGCTCTGCATGCTGCAAATCAGTATGTAGAAAGCCTCTTCCCTTCAAGACAGCAGGCCTTCGATGCCGGTCACGACGTTCAGGTGGCCACCTTTCCGAACAACTGCATTTTCTCCTTACATTTTAAAAAGAGTTCCTCATCCATGCAGGAAATGAAACTACAAGAACTAAAGAACAAGACACCGGTGGAGCTGCTGGCTTTTGCCGAAACGCTTGAGGTCGAAAACGCGAGCGCCATGCGCAAGCAGGAACTGATGTTCGCGATCCTCAAGAAGCTGGCGGCCCAGGACGTCGAAATTATCGGCGAGGGCGTCGTTGAAGTGCTGCAGGACGGATTTGGCTTCCTGCGCTCTGCTGATGCCAACTACCTGCCGGGTCCAGACGATATTTATATTTCTCCCTCGCAGCTGCGTCGTTTTTCTCTCAAGACCGGTGACACGGTCGAAGGCCCGATCCGCGGCCCCAAGGAAGGCGAGCGTTATTTCGCGCTGCTCAAGGTCAATACGATCAATTTCGAAGATCCGGAAAAAATCCGGCACAAGGTTCACTTCGACAATCTGACGCCGCTCTATCCCAATGAGCGCTTTAAGATGGAACTGGAAGTTCCAACCTCCAAGGATCTTTCGCCGCGCGTCATCGATCTGGTGGCACCGCTCGGCAAGGGCCAGCGCGGCCTGATCGTCGCTCCGCCACGTACCGGTAAGACCGTTCTTCTTCAGAACATCGCTCATTCGATCACCGCAAATCATCCGGAATGCTATCTGATCGTTCTCCTGATCGATGAACGTCCGGAAGAAGTGACCGACATGCAGCGCTCGGTGAAGGGCGAAGTGATTTCCTCGACCTTTGATGAACCGGCAGCGCGTCACGTTCAGGTGGCCGAAATGGTTATCGAAAAGGCCAAGCGCCTTGTCGAACATGGTCGCGATGTTGTGATCCTGCTCGACTCGATCACTCGTCTCGGCCGCGCCTACAACACGGTCGTGCCGTCTTCCGGTAAGGTTCTGACCGGTGGTGTGGACGCCAACGCATTGCAGCGCCCGAAGCGTTTCTTCGGTGCAGCGCGTAATATCGAAGAAGGTGGTTCGCTGACTATCATCGCAACCGCGCTGATCGATACGGGCAGCCGTATGGATGAAGTGATCTTTGAAGAATTTAAGGGCACCGGCAACTCGGAAATCGTGCTCGACCGCAAGGTTGCAGATAAGCGCATCTTCCCGGCCATGGATATTCTCAAGTCCGGCACCCGCAAGGAAGACCTGCTGGTTCCGCGCGCCGATCTGCAGAAGATTTTCGTTCTGCGCCGTATCCTCGCGCCGATGGGCACCACCGATGCGATCGAATTCCTTATCGACAAGCTCAAGCAGACCAAGAGCAATTCGGAATTCTTCGACTCGATGAATACCTAAACATTGTTCGGTTAAAACCGTTTGAGAAGCGCCGCGCGGGAAACCGTTGCGGCGCTTCTTGTTTCAGGATGCTTTGCCGAGGAGCAGCCGCAAAGCATCGGCGCTTTCAACGGGGGGCAGGCAGACATGCCCCTTGCAGAACCAGGCCGACGGATGTTCAGGCTTCGCAGTTCCCCCGGTCGGGAGTTCTATTGTCCTGCCCGCCTCAAATCGCACAAACTTGTCCACACGTCGCGGATCGGGATTTCGATTCGCTGTCGAAACAAGTTCTCCGGCATTGTCCTCGGTTGCCACGACAAGGGAAAGCGGTTCGGCTGCAAAGCGAGCCGCATTCAATATTCCAATCTGTCCATATTGCTGCGCGAAGGCTCGCCCGAGCGCCTGTTCTATCAGCTTCTCATTGCTCTGATAGAGATCGATATTACCCGTCGCCAGAAACAGTCTTGTCAGTGCTTCAATGATCTGGCTGGTCGCGCTCGGTATCGCTTCATCATAGTCGCCATAGGCGTGCAGGATGACGTCATCAGCATCCAGTGCAGACAGGCGATAATTACCGGTATCATCGCGGTGATCGTCATCGAGCGACTTCTTGAATTTCAATGCATCATCGATGAACGCCTGTTCGTTCGTTGCTTCATAAAGAGCAATGGCTGCATTGATCATCGATGCATAATCAGTTGAAAGGGCAGGGTAGAGAAGCGAATTTTCCATGCGGCAATGTGCGATCCGGCCATCGCGAAAGCTGCTCACTATGGAGCGATAGGCATCGACCGCCAGATTGATCCAGTTCTGCCGTCCAAAACTCCGGCCTGCTTCGGCCAATGCACGAATGGCAAGCCCATTCCAGTCGGTCAGCGCCTTTTCATCCCGCCCGGGATGGACCCGCAATTCGCGACGCGCAAGCAGCTTCTGCCGCGATGCTTCTATCATTGGGGGCAGGGACGTGCCGTTATCGACTGCGTGAAGACGATTCAGAATATTCTGGCCATCCCAGTTTCCGTCTGCTGTGACACCGTAATAGTCCTTGAAGGCTTCGCTATCATTGCCAAGCGCCTTATCGATTTCCTGCTCGCTCCAGACGTAAAACCGTCCTTCCTCACCTTCGCTATCGGCGTCCAGGCTGGATGCAAAACTTCCGTCGGACAAACGCATTTCCCGGATCAGCCAATCGACGGTCTCTTCGATTCGTAAACGAAACAAATCATTTTCGGTCTCGGCGAATGCGTAAGTCGCATGGCGAATGAATTGGGCATTGTCATAGAGCATTTTTTCGAAATGCGGCACCAGCCAGTTGGCATCAGTGGAGTAGCGGCAAAGCCCACCGCCCAGATGGTCGTAAATCCCGCCCTGAAGCATAATTTTGAGCGACAGGAGGAAATTGTCCCGATGTGTTTCGTTGCGCCCATAGAGCCAGGAGAGCCATAGATTGTCCATGAAAGGCGCGTTCGGGAACTTGGGCGCTCCTTCTATTCCGCCCCGGACGGGATCAATCAGGCTGCTGATGCGCGTTGCGATCTCGTCAAATCGTTCTACTTCGTTTGTTATTGGGGCGATCTGCGCTGCCAGACGGCCTTCCAGATGATCGAAGACGGCCTGTGCATTATGGTTAATTTTCTCTTTATCCCTATGCCAGAGATTATTGACCGCATGCAGCACTACGACAAAGCCGGGCATGTTGTGGCGCTTGTGCGGGGGAAAATAGGTGCCGCCCCAGAAGGGCTTTCCGTCTGGCCTCAGAAACATGGTAAGCGGCCAGCCACCCTGTTGTCCCATCGCTCCAAGCGCTGCCATATATATCTGGTCTATGTCGGGCCGTTCCTCGCGGTCCACCTTCACATTGACGAACAAGGCATTCATCACTTCCGCCACATCAGGATTTTCAAAGGACTCATGCGCCATGACATGACACCAGTGGCAGGCAGCATAACCAACTGAAAGCAGAATCGGCCGGTCGAGCTCCCTTGCGGCATCCAGCGCTTGCCTGCCCCAGGGCTGCCAGTGAACAGGATTGTCGGCGTGCTGGCGCAGATAGGCGCTTGGTTCACCGGAAAGGCGGTTGCTGCCAGCGAGGCGAGTGCGGTCTAACTCAGTCATAAGGCTTTTCTTTCACTGCACGAATGAATATGCCATTCCTTCAGCACCCGTCAGGTTGCTTTCGTCCTTATTGATTATAGGTCAGGAAATGAAATGAGCGAGATCGCTTCCTTTCAAGATACGATTTTTGCTTTATCGAGCGGTCGCCTACCGTCCGGTGTTGCCGTGGTACGCATTTCTGGCCCAAAAGTTCGATTCGTTCTCGAAACGATAATTGGGTCGATACCGGCACCGCGATATGCAGCCTATAAGTTGTTCCGTGACCGAAATGGTGATTCAATCGATCGCGGACTTATCCTGTTTTTTCCTGGGCCGAACAGTTTTACCGGCGAGGATTGCGCCGAATTTCATTTGCATGGCGGTAAAGCCGTTGTCGAGAAGCTCTTATCTGAAATGGGAGAACTTCCCGGTTGTCGTATAGCGGAAGCCGGAGAGTTTACGCGACGCGCTTTTTCCAATGGCAAGATGGACCTGACTATTGCCGAAGGGCTTGCAGATCTGATCGCGGCTGAAACCGAGGGACAGAGGCGGCTTGCTTTACAGGTCGCGTCGGGCACGCAGCGCGAACTCTATACGGAATGGCGTCAGCGTTTGCTGCGCGCGCGCGCTTTCATCGAAGCCGAGCTGGACTTCGCCGATGAAAGCGATGTTCCGGGTTCCGTATCAGAGCAGGTCTGGCAGTCGCTGGCACTGCTGAGGAGAGAAATCGAGAACCATGTAGCAAGCGGCAAGCGCGCTTCCATGTTGCGCGACGGGCTGCATGTTGTGATTGTTGGTGCGCCGAATGCCGGTAAATCCAGCCTGTTGAACTTTCTGGCCGGGCGCGAAGTGGCGATCATATCGGAAGAAGCGGGAACGACCCGCGATCTTTTGGAAGTCAAACTCGATCTGGGTGGCATCCCGGTCTACGTGACGGATACAGCAGGTTTGCGGGAGACCGATAGTTCGGTCGAGAAAATCGGAATTGAACGCGCCCGCGCGCGTATGGCAGATGCTGATCTGGTCCTTTTGCTGGAGGATATGAGTGATCCCATAGAGGTCACGCCCGATGAAACATCAGCAATTTTATGGAGAATCGGGACGAAGGCTGATCTGAAGGGGGAGCCTTCCGGTAACTGGTCCTATCGCATCTCGACGAAAACCGGTGAGGGATTGGATGGATTGTTGAATGCACTCCAGAGCTTTGCTGAAGCGCAGATCGGCCAGATTGAGGATGCTGTTCCCACACGGCAGAGGCACATCAACCTTCTGCGATCTACTGTTGCTGAAATCGACAGGGCTATAAGCGGGACAAATCTTCCGCTTGAACTTCGTGCCGAGAACATGCGCCTCGCGTCTCAGCATCTCGGACGCATTACCGGAGATGTTGATGTCGAAGAGATTCTGGACGTTATTTTCTCGCAGTTCTGTATTGGAAAATGATTCACGTGAAACACGTGATGATTTGCCTTGAAAATTGTTTCACGTGAAACATCTGTGGAATCTCGCTGAGGTGACTGACTGGGGTGATTGACTCCCTCTTTCATTCATGAGTCGCTCTTTCGCCGAGATTTGATCGCGCGACCCGCCAATTTGATCTTCCGTTTCAGGCCCATTCGTGGCAAAGAGACATCTTTCAGAAACGGATTCGAGTTGCGTCAGGATGAACCCAATGAGTTCGACCGAAGCCACAGTCTTTGATGTCATTGTGATCGGCGGCGGCCACGCGGGATGCGAAGCTGCTTCTGCATCTGCGCGCGCAGGTGCCAAGACCGCGCTTGTAACACATCGCTTTGATACTATTGGCATTATGTCTTGCAACCCAGCCATTGGTGGGCTGGGAAAAGGGCATCTTGTGCGCGAGATCGATGCACTTGATGGCTTGATGGGGCGTGTCGCCGATGAAGCTGGTATTCAGTTTCGTCTGCTCAACCGTCGAAAGGGGTCAGCTGTTCGCGGCCCTCGAACCCAGGCCGACCGCAAGCTTTATCGGCTTGCTATGCAGAAAATGATTGCGGCCCAGGATAACCTGTTTGTTGTCGAAGGCGGCGCACACGATCTTCGGGAAGAAGACGGGCACATCACTGGGGTTGTTCTGTCCGACGGGCGGACCTTGACATGCGGTGCCGTCGTTCTGACGACCGGCACGTTCCTGAACGGTTTGATCCATATTGGGGAAAAGAAGATTCCGGCTGGCCGGATGGGTGAAAAGCCGGCGCTTGGTCTTTCCGAGCGATTGACGTCGTTTGGCTTTGCGCTTGGTCGTCTCAAGACGGGCACGCCACCGCGGCTGGACGGACGCACGATTGATTGGCAGAGCCTCGACATGCAGTCTGCCGATGAAGAGCCTGTGCCATTCTCTCTTATGACGGATCGCATCACCACGCTGCAGATTGATTGTGGCATTACGCGTACGACGCCAGAAACCCACGCTGTCATTCGAGCCAATCTGCATCGTTCTGCCATGTATTCTGGCTCTATTGAAGGCATAGGTCCGCGATACTGTCCGTCGGTTGAAGACAAGATCGTCAAGTTCGGTGATCGCGACGGTCACCAGATATTCCTGGAACCGGAGGGGCTGGATGACGATACCGTTTATCCAAATGGCATTTCGACATCGCTTCCCGAAGAAGTACAGCTCGACATATTGAAGACCATACCGGGGCTTGAAAAGGCGGTTATGCTGCAACCCGGATATGCGATCGAGTATGATTTCATTGATCCGCGCGAGTTGAAGCGCAGCCTTGAAACCCGGAAAGTAACCGGTCTTTTTCTGGCCGGACAGATCAATGGCACAACCGGTTATGAAGAGGCCGGTGCGCAGGGCTTGCTTGCTGGTATCAATGCGGCGCGTCGGGCTTCTGGTGGCGAGCCTGTCATTATCCAGCGTACGGAAGCTTATATAGGCGTTATGGTCGATGATCTGACGTCACGCGGGGTCAGCGAGCCCTATCGCATGTTTACCTCGCGTGCGGAATTCCGTTTGTCGCTTCGCGCAGATAATGCCGATCAACGCCTGACACCTTTGGCAGACAAGCTTGGCATATTGGGGCAGGCACGCAAGGAACGCTTTGAAGCACGTGAGGCTGCCTTGAATGAGGCGCGGTCACTGGCGCAGTCACTGACGATCACACCCAATCTGGCCGGTCGCTACGATCTGCGTCTCAATCAGGATGGTGTGCGCCGTTCAGCCTATGATCTTCTTTCCTATCCGGAAATCGATCTGGATCGGTTGAAGCCGATCTGGCCTGAGCTTCAGACTATCGCTCAGGCAACGCGGGAAGCTCTGGAGATCGAGGCTCAATATGCCGTCTATATGGACCGGCAGAAGAGCGATATCGCGGTGATGGAGCGTGAGGAGCAACTGCTCATTCCAGCTGGTTTGGATATTGACGGAATATCTGGTCTTTCCAATGAGTTGAAGCACAAGCTCAAGCAGCGTAAGCCGGAAACGATTGCTGAAGCGCAGCGCGTTGACGGGATGACCCCCGCAGCTCTGGCGCTCCTTATCGCGCAGATCAAGAAGTTCGGATATCGGCATCGGGTTGCGTCGGAACTGTCCGAGGGGCAGGGCGCTGCATGAGCGCCGATACCCGTTTTGAAAGTCTGAAGGCAATCGTGCCCTCTGTTTCACGTGAAACAGCGGACCGCCTGATTGCCTTTGAAGAGCTGTTTCGTAAATGGTCCAAGGCGATCAATCTTGCCTCGCCCTCAACCTTGAACGCGTTGTGGACCCGCCATATTCTGGACAGTGCCCAGCTTTTTCCACTGGCAAGCGACGCCAAACACTGGCTGGATATTGGCTCGGGCGGTGGATTTCCGGGCATTGTGACGGCCTGTTTTCTGGCCGACCAGTCCGGTGGCGCCATTGATCTTATTGAAAGTGCGGGAAAAAAGGCGGCATTCTTGCGCACTGCCGCCGGACATTTGCATGTACCGGCGCGTGTTCATTCGGCCCGCATTGAATCGATGTGGCAGAAAATTGAAACACCTCAAGTGGTTACGGCACGCGCATTGGCGTCGCTGAACGATCTTTTCGATCTGACGGAGCCGTGGCTAACCAAAGGCGCCAAGGCTCTCTTCCAAAAAGGTCGGGATTACCAGCGCGAGATCGACGAAAGCCATGTTGGTTGGAGCTTCGATCTGGTACAACATCAAAGTGCTATCGATCAGGCTTCGGTCATACTCGAAATCACCAATCTTCGGCGTAAAACTGTCTGATGGTTGGAAATTTCGAGGGGACGGGCAGCAGCAAGGCGACGGTGATGAACAAAATGTCCAGGATCATAACCATTGCAAACCAGAAGGGCGGCGTGGGCAAAACGACCACCGCCATCAATCTGGCTACTGCATTGGCTGCAATCGGTGAGACGGTATTGATTGTCGATCTCGATCCGCAGGGCAATGCCAGTACCGGTTTGGGTATTGATCGTCGCAATCGACCACTGTCCTCCTATGATGTGCTGACACAGGAATCATCGGTTCCCGACGCTGCCATGCCGACCGACGTTCCAAATCTCCATATCGTGCCATCGACATTGGATCTTCTTGGTATTGAAATGGAAATCGCGCAGTCCGCCGATCGTACGCGCCGCCTGCGTAATGCTCTGCGTTTTGATTCCGGTGTGTCCGAGCGCTTTTCCTATGTGCTTGTCGATTGCCCGCCGTCGCTTAATCTTCTGACGTTGAACGCAATGGCCGCAGCCGATTCGGTTCTGGTGCCATTGCAGTGCGAGTTCTTTGCTCTGGAAGGCTTGAGCCAGCTTTTGCAGACAGTTGATCAGGTGCGGTCATCGATCAATCCCGAGCTATCGATCCAGGGCATCGTGCTGACCATGTTCGACAGCCGCAACAATCTCGCTGCGCAAGTGGTGGATGATGTTCGCGCTTTTATGGGTGAGAAAGTCTATCGTACTGTCATTCCGCGTAATGTGCGCGTATCTGAAGCACCATCTCATGGAAAGCCGGCAATTCTCTACGATCTGAAATGCGCCGGTAGCCAGGCCTATTTGCAGCTTGCATCGGAAGTTATCCAGCGCGAGCGGCAATTACAGGCCGCCTAACCAATCGATTCGACGACGAAACAATTCAGGAATAAGCCGAACGATGAATGACGATCCTTCAAAAAAGCGCCTTGGCCGCGGATTAGCGGCGCTGATCGGTGAAATCGACCGCCCTGTTGAAGAGCGTAAGGCACCTGTTCCGATTGAGCGGAACGTTCCGATTGAATTCGTGACGCGCAATCCGCGCAATCCGCGTCGCATGTTCTCGGAAGGCGAGTTGGAAGATCTGGCGCAGTCGATCAAGGAACACGGTGTCGTGCAGCCGATCGTCGTGCGTCCGGCACCGGGACAACCGGACCACTTCGAACTGATTGCCGGTGAACGTCGTTGGCGCGCGTCGCAGCGGGCTGGCGTCGACACGATCCCGGTTATTGTTCGTGACGTGGATGATCGCGTCGCGCTTGAGATCGCAATCATCGAAAACGTGCAGCGCGCCGACCTCAATGCGGTTGAAGAAGCGTTGGGATATCAACAGCTTATCGATAATCACGACTATACGCAGAATGATCTGGCACAGGTCATCGGCAAAAGCCGCAGCCATGTTGCCAATACGCTGCGCCTGTTGAAACTGCCGCAACCCGTGCAGGATTTCATCGTCGACGGTGCGCTTTCGGCAGGTCATGCACGAAGCCTCATCACGATGGAAAACCCGACTGCGCTCGCGGAACGGATTGTCAAGGACGGTTTGTCGGTACGACAGGTGGAAGCGCTCGCGCAGGCAGAGGCCCGTGGCGGTGTTGAAGCCAAGCCCGGTAAGGCGGCACCTGTCGAGAAAGATGCTGACACCAAAGCGCTCGAAAAGCTGCTTTCCGATGTTACTGGCATGAAAGTCGAAATCAATCACCGTGATCGTGGTGGTGAGGTCAAGATACGATATAGTTCTCTTGAGCAACTCGATGAGATTTGCCGTCGTCTCCAAAGCTGATCTTTGAAGCAATACGTAACTTATAAAAACTCGCCGCATTCCATTGCGGCGAGTTTTTCATTTCGAGTAAGCTGTTACTTGAAGTGACTGATAGATCATTTCCTGCATCTCATACGGAAATATATCTATTTTCTTTTTCGCATTCGCCTCACGCAAAACCGCTTCGCACCTTGCTGGAAATGCCTTGCTATCGCCGCGCGTTCCGCAGTGACTCGACACTGATTGCCAACAGGCATTGGCGAATGATGGGGACGCTCAGGGCCGCATTCTGCCGGCTTTCGAGGACAGCGTGCTGCAGGCGCTCCATGACGCGCGCGAGGCTTTCGCCGGTCCATCGGCCGACGGCATTTTCAATGAGCTTCTTACGATTGAAAAAAATCGGCGGCCGTGCCGCTGCCACGACAACGGATGCACTTTTACGCTCCGTATCGGCGATATGACGCAAAGTTTGAACCTGCTGGAACTGGCGCATTGCCGTATTGAGCAGCAGAAACGGTGCGGTGCCGGATTTCACGACGCGGTCGAAGGAGACTTCGAAACGCGGAAGATCACCAGCCAGAACCGCATCGATCACCTCGTCGGTGGAAAGACCGGCAACATCACCGACCGCCTCGCGCACATCATCTATATCGATCCGCTCCTTGCCGCGCGCATAGAGGCAGAGCTTCTCCAGCTCCCCGCGCGTGGCGAGGCGATCACCACCGAGACTTGCGCGCAGAAGCTGCCGACCGTCGAGCGTGATCTGCATCTTCCATTCGGCCAGAACGTCATCGATGACGCCATCGATGCCGCGGCTATCATCCGAGTAACAGGGCAGGGCCATACCGGCGGAAGCGTTCTCGACGGCGCTGCGCAAGGCAGCTCCCTTCTTGAGATCGCCAGCTTCGACCAGCACGAATGTTTCATGCGGCGGCTCGGTTGCGAGCAGCTTGATCGCTTCAGCCAGCTTCTTCTGGCCAGCGGCATTCTTGATCCAGATCAGGCGCTCGCCACCGAACATGGAGATGGTGCGGGCTTCGTCGGCAAGTTTCGCCGGGTCGGCCTCGATCTCGTCCGCTTCCATGCGAATGACGGCAAAGGGGTCATCCAGCGGCAATTTGCTTGCTTCGGCAAAACGGCGTGCACGTTCGCTCACCAGTCCCTTGTCGGGGCCATAGAGAAGCACGACCGGGAACGAGCTCGTCGGTCTTGCCAGAAAACTATCGACTTCGTGTGCTTTCTTCTGCGCCATAGAATTTAACTAACGCAATTCGCCTTCAAACAAAACAGCCGCCGCTCAAACTGAACGACGGCTGTGAAACAAAGCTGTTTGCAAAACCTATTCGATCAGCAGCGCGTCGTCGTCGAGCGTCTGGCCGCGTACCTTGCGGAACATTTCGATAAGGTCTTCGACACCCAGCGTCTTGCGCTTGTCGCCGGTCACGTCGAGCAGGATTTTACCGCCATGCAGCATGATCGTGCGGTCGCCATAATCGAGCGCCTGCCGCATGGAGTGGGTGACCATCAGGGCGGTCAGCTTGTTCTCGGCAATCAGCGTCCGCGTCAGTTCCATCACGAACTCGGCCATGCCGGGGTCAAGCGCTGCGGTATGTTCGTCGAGCAACAGAACTTCCGAACCGGAAAGCGTTGCCATGATGAGCGACAGGGCCTGACGCTGGCCACCGGAGAGAAGCTCCATGCGGTCCTGCATGCGGTTTTCCAGTCCCAGATTGAGGCTTGCAACGCGCTCGCGAAACCACGAACGGCGGTTGGCGTTGAGCGCATGGGTGAGCCCGCGCGTCTTGCCGCGTGAAGCGGCGAGCGCAAGGTTTTCCTCAATCGACAGCGTACCGCAACTGCCTGCGAGGGGGTCCTGAAACACGCGGGCGACGAGACCAGCCCGCTCGGCGGTCGGCTTGCGCGTTACATCCTTGCCGCTGATGACGACCTTGCCAGCGGTCGGGATTACATCGCCTGCAAGAACACCCAGCATTGTTGATTTGCCAGCACCGTTCGACCCGATCACCGTGACGAAGGACCCTTTGTCCATGGTCAGGTTGATCTTGTTCAGGACCTGCTTTTCGAGCGGAGTGCCACGACCGAACACAACATCGAGATTGGAAAGTTCGATCATGCGGATGCTCCTCCGCGACGCAGGCGCGGCAATATCAGGGCGAAGGTGACGAGAAGGGCGGTCGCGATGTTGAGATCGGACGCCTGCAGGCCAATAACGTCGCCGTTCGAAAGCGCTAGCTGGATGGCGATACGATAGATGATAGAGCCAAGCACACAGCCAATCAGGATCACCAGAATGAAGCGGCTGCGCAGCAGGGTCTCACCGATGATAACCGCTGCAAGGCCAACCACGATGGTGCCCACGCCGGAAGTCACATCGGCAAAGCCGTTTGTCTGTGCGAAGAGTGAGCCGCCGAGAGCCACCAGTGCGTTTGAAAGCGCCATGCCGAGATAGATCTGCCGGTCGGTGCGAACGCCCTGCGCACGCGCCATTCTCGGATTGGCACCGGTCGCACGCATGGCAAGACCCATATCGCTTTCCAGAAAGCGCCAGACGACAAACACCGCGATGGCGACCAGAACGAAGAGGAACAGCGGACGTACATAATATTCGGGAATGCCGTGACCGAAGAACGGCGTCAGCATGGTGTCCTGATTGATGAGCGCGATATTGGGGCGCCCCATCACGCGCAGATTGACGGAGAACAGCGCGATCATGGTCAGGATGGATGCGAGAAGATTGAGGATCTTGAAACGCACATTCAGCGTCGCGGTCACAAGCCCGGCGGCCGCACCGGCTACCATGGCGATGGCAGCAGCCAGCCAGGCATTCATACCTGCAAGGATCAGCACGCCGGTTACGGCAGCGCCCAGCGGGAACGAACCGTCAACCGTCAGATCGGGGAAATCGAGGACGCGGAACGCCAGATAGACGCCGATGGCTACAAATGCGAAGACGAGGCCCAATTCGACCGCACCCCAGAAGGCGATCTGACTCACAATGTCATTCCTTGTTTCTCGCCGCGACCAAAATGAAAGATTGCCGCTTCAGCGCGGCATCGATCATCGGCGTTGTGGAAACCGGAAATCCCGGCCATTCCACGCGGCCAGCTTCAGTCACGACCGGTTTTGTTCTGAGTTCGCTTCCGGTGAGCCTGTCACCTGAAACATTTCCCCGGTTTTATGCCCGAAGTGAATTTGCTCCAGCCGGTCGCAAAAATCACTCCAAATTATATTTGCCGTACTGATTACGGTTGTTCTTGTCATATCGTTTTCGGGATACAACGCAAAAAGCGGCTGCAAGCAAGCATTATCGCTATAAATGCGCCAAAAAGCACCATTCTGTGGGCCTTCTACAACATTTGGCTAAGTTGATTTCGGTCACACTTCGCGGCGCGCACGCCACAGCTCCCAGGCAAATCGCGCACGCACTCCAATGTCGAGAAAAGGCCGTGGAGGCAGCTCTGTCGGGCTACCGAGCTTCAGCATATCGTCGATCAGCGGATTGTCGATATCGCAGGCCATGTCGGCGGCAAGTATGCCGCCAATGGTTCCTTTTGTGATGCCGACACCGTTCTGACAGAGTGACGTAAAAACATTCTTCGCAATCTGTCCGAACCCCGGAGCGCCATTGCGCGACAGGCAAATGAAACCCGTCCAAGTGTGCTCCATATTCACATCGGGCAGCATCGGGAAACGTTCATCGAACAGCCGCTTGTGCTCGCGCTTGACCGTTTCACGGCGCGCATCCGACTGGCGGAGCGACGGGCAGAAATGTACGTTCTGCCGCACCAGAATGCGCCGGTCAGAGGTCAGGCGCATGGTGATGCCGGAAAAGGAGTTGGCGGGTGTCAGGCCCCATGGGGCGATTTCGCCGATGGCCCTGTATTCCTCGTCGGTAAGCCGACGGCTCAGGCTGGCATGGGCTGCAAAGTTCAGGAGCTTTCGTCTGAAAAAGCCGAATTGCTCGCCAAATCCATTGACCGTCAGGATCATGGCAGGAGCCTCAATACTGCCCTTTGCCGTCGTGATGTGGATGCGCTCGCCGTAATCGATTTTGGTGACAGCGGAGTTTTCATAAAGCGTGACGTTATCCGGCAGGCTGTCGGCGAGGCCACGCACCAGGGCAGCCGGGTTCAGAAGCGAAGTGCCATAGGTGAAGATGGCAGCCTTGAAATGGCTTGTCCCGAGCCGTTTGGCCAGAGCATCACCTTCAAGCCAGTCGAAGGGCTCCTTGAGGCGTTCCAGCTCCTTGACGGTGGGTTCAAGAACTTCGCGCACACCCTGATCGGAAACCGCAGCGTGAAACTTTCCATCCTGCCGCCAGTCGCAGTCGATACCATGCTGGTCGATCTGCTGTTTCAGATGATCGATGGCGGCACGCGCCAATGCGCGGTAGCTGTGCGACTTGGCCAGTTCCTCCATCGAAGAGCTGACATTATGCGGCAGATCAATGGCAAAGCCTGCAGCCCGGCCCGAAGTCCCTTTTCCGACTTCTTGCGCATCGATCAGTGCAATCCGATCGCTGCGACGGTTCTCGGCCAGACGTCGTGCGGCTGCGACGCCAGCATATCCGGCACCGAGCACGATCCAGTCGGCCTTGATATCGCCTTTGAGCGCCGCATTTGGCGCGCGAACCGGCAATATCTTGTTCCAGCCATTGGTGTTGTCGTCAGCGGGAAGGATGCGAATCGCGGGCATTTCACATAATCCAGGTTTGGAACATCTCTCACGGGTGTTCTAGAGCATAATCCGACCGGAGTGGAACGAGGATCGATAAGATTATGCTTCAAATAGAAGACTTTAGAATGCGGATCTGATTCAATCAGATCGAAACGCGCTCTAAAGAAAAAGGCGGGGACCGACCCCGCCTTTTTCATTCATGTCGAAAGTTTTAGTCGATCTTGCTGGTCGCGCGGTCGATAACAGCCTGTGGGAATTCGACGCCCATCTTCTTGGCAGCGCTGAGATTGATGACGAGATCGGTGCCCTTGGCAATGTCGACCGGAATATCGCCCGGCTTTTCACCCTTGAGAATCTTCACCACGACGGCGCCGGTCTGCTTGCCGACATCGTAATAGTTGAAGCCGAGTGCAGCCAGTGCACCACGCTTGACAGAGTCTGTATCGGCGGTGAAGAGCGGCAGCTTGCTTTCCTCGGCAACGCCGACGGCGCTTTCCAGAGCCGAAACGATGGTGTTGTCGGTCGGAACATACATGGCATCCGCACGGCCGACGAGCGCGCGCGCTGCACCCTGAACTTCAGCCGACTTGGTGGCTGCCGATTCAACGATTTCGATGCCTTCAGCGGAGGCGGCTTCCTTCAGTGCGGCCAGAAGCGACACGGAATTGGTTTCGCCGGAATTGTAGAGATAGCCGAGCTTCTTGATGTTCGGCATCACTTCCTTGATGAGCTTGATATGCTCTACCACTGGCGACATATCGGAAAGGCCGGTCACGTTGCCGCCGGGCTTCGTCATGTCCTTGACGAGCTGCGCGCCGACCGGATCGGAAACGGCGGTGAAGACGACCGGAATATCACGGGTGGCCGAAACGACAGCCTGTGCCGACGGCGTGGAGATCGGAACGATCACATCTGGAGCTTCGCCGACGAACTGGCGGGCGATCTGTGCGGCGGTTGCCGGGTTGCCCTGTGCGGACTGATAGACGAATTTGAGGTTTTCGCCTTCCTTGTAGCCGGCTTCGGCCAGTGCATCCTTCACGCCGTCGCGTGCGGCGTCGAGGGCCGGATGTTCAACAATGGCGGTTACGGCGACGGTGACGTCTTTTGCCTGTGCCGAGGTGGCAATGGCCGTTGCGGCCAGCAAGGCCAGAAGCATAGAACGCATGAAAATCTCCCCTGTTTTGGTGCGTTGCTTGTCGGCAAACACCTTTTCTCCAATAACCTCAGATTGAAGGTTTATCCGCCAGATTTGAGGCTTAATCGGGTCCGGATAGACTGTCAACGTGCGGGGCAAAGTGTCGGCAAACCTATCGGGCAACCTTTTCGGTTTGAGCGCGATATGCCTGCAACAAAAAGCGACTGGAACGCAAACGCTGAACACTGTGTTCAGCGCCCTTTCAATTCGGCTGCGCACTGCCATATTTGGCGATAACATTTGTTTTTTGCCCGCAATCAGGGAACCTCATCATGAAGAAAATCGGCTTTCTTTCCTTTGGCCATTGGTCGCCATCGCCGCAATCGGGAACCCGTTCCGCCAGCGACGCGCTTCTGCAGTCGATAGACCTTGCTGTTGCCGCCGAGGAGCTGGGCGCGGATGGCGCCTATTTCCGCGTGCACCATTTTGCGCGCCAGCTTGCGTCGCCGTTTCCGCTGCTCGCAGCCATTGGCGCCAGGACGAGCAAAATCGAGATCGGCACCGCCGTCATCGACATGCGATATGAAAATCCGTTCTATATGGTCGAGGACGCCAGCGCCGCGGATTTGATTTCCAAGGGGCGCCTGCAACTTGGTATCAGCCGCGGCTCGCCGGAACAGGTGATCGATGGCTGGCGTTATTTTGGTTATGCGCCGGAAGAGGGCAAGACCGATGCCGATATGGGGCGCCAGCATGGCGAGGTGTTCTTCGAAGCGCTGAAGGGGCAAGGCTTTGCCCAGCCAAATCCGCGTCCGATGTTTCCGAACCCTCCCGGTCTGCTGCGCATCGAGCCGCATTCGGAAGGTCTTCGGGATCGTATCTGGTGGGGCGCGGCTTCGGATGCGACGGCCATCTGGGCGGCAAAGCTTGGCATGAATTTGCAAAGCTCGACCCTGAAGAAGGACGAGTCAGGTGAGCCTTTGCATATCCAGCAGGCCAAGCAGATCCGCGCCTATCGTGAAGCCTGGAAGGAAGCCGGACATACGCGCACACCGCGTGTTTCGGTGAGCCGCAGCATCTTCGCGCTGATCGATGATCGCGACCGGGCCTATTTTGGTGGCGGAAGCAACGAGCAGGATTCCATCGGCTATATCGAGGAAGATCTGCGGGCCGTCTTCGGGCGGTCTTATGCTGCCGAACCTGACAGGCTCATCGAGGAGCTGGCCAGGGATGAGGCGATTGCCGAAGCCGACACGCTGCTTCTCACCGTGCCAAACCAGCTTGGGGTGGAGTACAATGCGCATGTGATCGAGTCGATCCTCAAGCACGTTGCACCGGCTCTTGGCTGGCGGTGATTATTCATAAAGGCATGCGCAGAAACTGACCACTGCCTGTCTTTAGGATATGCCATGGATAGCCAGAAGCTTTCTCATGCGGCTTATGGCGACGTCCGGCCGGTCGAGCACATTGGCCCGATCGGCAAGGCGGAAAATGTCGGCGTAATGCAAAATACCGCGTGCCGACTGCATTCCGGCGGGCATGGTGAAATGGTTCTGGTGACCGTTCAGCCAGGCCAGAAACACAACGCCCGCCTTGTAATACTGCGTCGGTGCTTCAAAGATTTTTCGCGATAGCGGCACGGTCGGCTCGATGATCGCGCGGAAGCGGGCATTATCGCCTGCTGCCAGTGCCGCAAGCGCGCTGGACGCCTGCGGTGCGACCGCATCGAAAATGCCGAGCAGGGCATGGCTATGCTTGTTTCCGTCGCCTTCGATCAGCGGCGCATAGTTGAAATCATCGCCCGTGAAACAGAGCACGCCTTCCGGCAGGCGGTCGCGCAGTGCGATCTCGTAGCGCTCTTCCAGCAGTGAAATCTTGATGCCGTCCACCTTGTCGCGATTGGCTTCAATGATGCCGATCACCGTATCAAGCGCATTGTCGAAATTTTCCGAACCCCAATAGCCTTTAAGCTGCGGGTCGAACATATCGCCCAGCCAGTGCAGCACGACCTTTTCGCGGGCCTGGCCGAGAATCCGGCCATAAACCTTGGCGTAATCGTCCGGCGATCTCGCAATGCGCGCCAGTGCGCGGCTTGCCATCAGGATGAAGCGTCCACCATGTTTCTCGATGAACCCGGCCTGTGTCTCATAAGCCTTGGTGACGTCATCGAGGCTTTTTGCCTCTGCCGGATCGAGATGATCTGTGCCGGCGCCAGAGGCCAGATCAGCGCCTGCTACGGTCCTGCTTTCTGCCAGTGAACGGCGGATCAGTTCCTGCGCGCCCGCCCAGTTCAGTCCCATGCCGCGCTGTGACGTATCCATCGCTTCCGCGATCTTGAAGCCGAGGCTCCACAGATGATGCCGGAAAGCCATTGTCGCTTCCCAGTCTATGGCCGGGTCGTACCATGGGCGGGCATCTTTCAGCGGATCGGAAACCACATGCGCTGCCGCATAGGCGATGCGATTGAACTGCGGCGGGTTTGCCGGACGTGAGGTTGGTGTCCCGATCAGCGTGTAGAAACTCAGGCTTCCGTTGCCATCCGGCAATGTCACTTGATGGTTGCTCATGCCCGTATCGTTCCTCCGCGTGAATATCTGATTTTTAATTTAGAACGTTCCAAATGGCAATCCGGTCAAAAATTGTGGCAAAAGTGTGATTTGAGGCAGTTTTAGCAAGAAATACGAGTTTTGGAGAAAATGCGCGCCGAAAACGGGCTTGAATTGTGGTAAACTCAAGGCATGTGACGGCTTTTCAGTTGGGTCTTGACAGTATTGGAACGTTCCAATTAAATCAATAATCGAAACCGGAGCAGGTCATGAGCAAGAACAGCGTCACCGTTATCGACATTGCACGCGAGGCTGGCGTGTCGAAATCGACCGTCTCGCTGGTGCTGCGTGACAGTCCGCTGGTTCATGCCGAGACCCGCGTCAAGGTGCAGGAGGCAATCGAGAAACTCGGTTATGTCTATAACCGTTCGGCTGCCAATCTCCGTCAGGCGAAGTCGAAAATCATCGGCCTTGTGGTCAATGATCTGACCAATAGTTTCTTTGCCGAGCTTGCGGTGGGTGTTGACCGCGTCATGCAGTCGGCGGGCTATGTGCAGTTTCTCGCCAACACGGCGGAAAGCATTGACCGCCAGCGCGAAGTGATTGCCTCCATGCGTGAACATGGCATTGCCGGGCTGATCGTGTCACCGGCGCGTGGCACCGAGGCTAGTGATCTGAAACCATTGGCAAAAAGCGGCCTGCCGGTTGTGCAGATGGTGCGTGATGTGCCGGGTTCCGGCGTTTCGTCCATACTGTCCGACAATCGCGGCGGCGTGGCTAAGGCCGTTGAGCATCTGGTCGGCCTCGGGCACAGCAACATCGCTTTCATGGGCGGTTATGCGGATACGGCAGTGTTTGCCGAGCGTGTTTCCGGCTATCGCGCTGGTCTCGAACAGGCCGGTCTTGTCTTTGACGATGCGCTGGTCTTCACATCGGCCCCGTCGCGGGCGGGCGGTGTGGAAGCAGTGGAGCGCATGTTGCTGCTGGGTGCTAAGCCGACTGCCACGGTGTGTTTCAACGATGCGGTGGCATTTGGCGTTTGCGACGGTTTGCGCGCTGCGCATCTGGAGCCCGGACGCGATTTCGGCGTGGTCGGTTTTGACGACGTGATCGAAGCTAAGACGGCGGTGCCCGCATTAACAACAGTGTCGGTCGATCCGCAGGGGATGGGCGAACGGGCGGCGCAGCTTTTGCTGAAACAGATCAATTCGGAACGGGTGGAGGCGGAGGCGCAGCGCTTGTCGGTGCGTCTTGCGGTGCGTGCCAGTTGCGGCATGCCTTTTAAAACGGAGGAGAAACGCGAATGGCAAAGTGGGGCCTTATAGGCGCAAGCACGATTGCGAAAGAGTGGGTGATCGGAGCCATTCGCGCCACTGGCGGCGAAGTCGTTTCCGTTTACAGCACCAATGCCACGCGCGGCGAAACCTATGCCCGTGAGAACGGAATTGACCGCTCTGTCACGAGCCTCGACGCACTTCTGGCCGATCCGGAAATCGACGCTGTCTATATCTCCACCACCAATGAATTGCATCGCGATCAGGCGATTGCCGCCGCCAAAGCAGGCAAGCATATTCTGTGCGAAAAGCCGCTGGCTCTGACGATTGGCGACGCGCATCAGATGCTGAAAGCCGTGCGCGAAGCGGGCGTTGTGGCGGGCACAAATCATCACTTACGCAATGCTGCAAGCCACCGCGCCATGCGCGATGCAATCGCGAAGAGCAGGATCGGGAAGGTGCTTGGCGCACGGGTTTTTCATGCGGTTTACTTGCCGCCGCATTTGCAGGGCTGGCGTATCGAGCGGCCCGATGCTGGTGGCGGTGTCATTCTCGATATCACGGTGCACGATGCCGATACGTTGCGTTTTGTGCTGGGTGAAAACCCGGTCGAGGCCGTGGCTTTCAGCCAGCAGGGGGGCCTAGAGGGTAAGATGAGTGGTGAGGGACTGGAAGATGGAGTGATGGGCGCTTTGCGTTTTCCATCCGGCGCGATTGCCCAGTTCCACGACGCTTTCACGACCAAATATGCGGAAACCGGTTTCGAGGTGCATGGCAGTGAAGGCTCGCTGGTGGCGCGCAATGTGATGACGCAAAAGCCGGTTGGTTCGGTGCTGCTGCGTGACAAGGACGGCGAGCACGAATTGCCGCTTGATCAGACGAATCTCTATGAAACCGCCTTGCAGGCTTTCCATGATGCGATGGCAGGCAAAGGCCAGCCTTCCGCAACATTGGAGGATGGCATCTGGTCGCTCGCCACCGGGCTTGCCGTGCTTGAGGCCGCAAAGACCGGCAAGGCAACCGCCGTTCAATCTGGAATCTGAACACCATGAACAAGCATATTTCGGCTGCGGAAGCGGCTGCACTCATCCCCGACAACGCTGTCGTTTCTGTCTCCTCATCGAGCGGTCTTGGTTGTCCTGATCTGACGCTGAAAGCCATTGGCGAGCGGTTTGACGAAACCGGCCATCCCAAAAATATCACCACGCTGCATCCAATTGCTGCGGGCGATATGAGTGGCATCAAGGGTGTCGATTACATCGCCAAAAAGGGGCTTCTTAAAAAGATCATCGGTGGTTCTTATCCGTCAGGGCCATCAAGTTCTGAGCCGCCGCTGATCTGGCAGATGATTACCAATAACGAAATCCCGGCCTATAATATCCCGTCGGGCATTCTGTTCGATATGCATCGCGAGGCTGCTGCCAAGCGCCCCGGCGTGCTGACCAAGGTGGGGCTTGATACCTTCGTTGATCCCAAGCGTCAGGGCACAGCGATGAATGACAAGGCCGGGCAGGAACCGGTGGTGAAGCAGGTCAGTTTTGAAGGTGAGGATTGGCTCTATTTCCCCAATATCGTGCCGCATGTGACGATCATCCGCGCCACCACTGCCGATGAACGCGGCAATCTCACCTATGAACATGAGGGCGCATATCTTGGTGGGCTGGATCAGGCGCTGGCTGCGCGCAACAATGGTGGCATCGTCATTGCGCAGGTGAAGCGCATCGCCAAGGAAGGCACGCTGAAACCGCATGATGTGCGGGTGCCGGGCGTTCTGGTCGATTATATAGTGGTCGATCCGGACCAGAAGCAGACGACGCAGACACTGTACGATCCGGCGATTTCGGGCGAGATTTTCCGTCCGATCGATACGTTCCGTCTGGCTGAGTTCAATATCCAGAAGGCGATAGCGCGCCGTGTCTCACAGGAATTGCAGGCGGGAAGCGCGGTCAATCTCGGCTTCGGCATTTCTGCCAATGTGCCGCGTATTCTGCTGGAGGAAGGCCTGCATGGTGCCGTGACATGGGTGATCGAGCAGGGCGCTGTCGGTGGTGTGCCGCTACTGGATTTTGCCTTTGGCTGCGCGGCGAATGCTGACGCCTATATGCCGTCGCCCTATCAGTTCACCTATTTTCAGGGTGCAGGCTTCGATGCGTCGCTCTTGTCCTTCCTGGAGATTGGACGCGACGGCTCGGTCAATGTGTCGAAGCTTTCATTCCGTCCGCATGTCACGGCCGGGGCGGGCGGCTTTGTGGACATCACGGCAAGGGCCAAAAAGATTGTCTTCTCCGGCATGTTCAATGCAGGGGCCAAGCTCTCCGTTGCAGACGGCAAGTTGGTGATCGAGAAGGAAGGCAAACTCAAAAAGCTCGTTAATGAGGTTGAGCACGTCACCTTCTCCGGTCCGCGCAGTGTCGCGCAGGGACAGGACATTACTTATGTTACGGAACGCGCTGTGATGAAGCTGACGCCGGAAGGCATCGTGCTCACCGAGATCGCGCCGGGTGTGGATTTGCAGGCCCATATTCTCGATCAGGCTGAGTTTCCGCTGATCGTTTCCGACCAGCTCAAGATCATGGACGAGGCGCTGTTTCGCGAAGAGCCGATTGGACTTGAATTGCCGCAAAAGCCTGCGCGAAAGCTGGAGGCTTAGATGCCAGAAAACGTAAGTATTGACCGGATAGAAATCACGACCGAAAACCACATCGCGGTCATGACCATCAAGCGTCCCGAAAAGCTCAATGCGTTCGATATCGAGCTTTTGCAGGAATTATCCGCCGCCTGTGATCGGGTGGAGGCGGATAGCACTGTGCGGGTTGCGATCCTGACTGGCGAGGGCAAAGCCTTTTCCGCTGGAGGCGACATCAAGGCCTGGGGCGGCATGGAACCGGCAGAGTTCGGCCATGCATGGGTGCGCTACGGCCATCGTGTATTCGAGCGGATTGCGACTTTGCGTGTGCCACTGATCGCAGCGATGAACGGCCATGCTTTGGGCGGTGGTCTGGAACTGGCGGGCGCCGCCGATATCCGCATTGTCGAACGACAGGCGAAGATTGGCTTGCCGGAAACCTCGCTTGGCATGATCCCCGGCTGGTCGGGCACGCAGCGTCTTGTGCGCCGTTTCGGTGCGCAGATCGTGCGCCGCATGGTGCTGGGTGGCGAAATGTTCACAGCGGAGGAAGCGCTTTCGCATGGGCTTGTCGATGCCGTTGTCGAGACGGGCGCAGCCTTGCAGGCGGCGCAGGACTATGCGGCGCGAGTGGCGAAGCGCGGACCCGCTGCACTGGAAATTTCCAAACTGATGCTTTCCGTCGCCAATGGCGAGGACAATGGAACCGCCGTCGAGGCATTGGGTTCCATCCTTGTCGCCAAGACCGGCGATCTGAAGGAAGGCGTGCGCTCGTTCAGCGAAAAGCGCGAAGCGAATTTTAAGGGAGAATGGTGATGAGCACGATCGTAAAACCGCAGCCGCTGGCAGGACTGGCCGTCCGCGAATTCTCCATGCTGATCGATGGCAAATGGGTGCAGAGCCAAAGCGGCGGCAGCATTGAGCGTGTGGCCCCCGGTCATGGCGTGACGGTGAGCCGTTATCCCGCTGGCACCAAGGCTGATGTGGAACGTGCCGTAGCAGCTGCGCGCAAGGCTTTTGATGACGGGCGCTGGTCTTCCAAAACGGCATCGCAGCGTTCGCTGGTGCTGCTGAAAGCCGCTGATCTGATTGAAGCGAGGGCGGAAGAGCTTGCCTATCTCGATGCGATTGAAGCAGGAAAGCCGATCAGTCAGGTGCGGGGCGAGATTGCCGGTTCCGTCGATATCTGGCGTTATGCGGCAGCGCTTGCGCGTGATCTGCATGGCGAGAGCTATAATACGCTGGGCGATGGCACTTTGGGCGTTGTGCTGCGTGAGGCGATTGGTGTTGTCTCCATCATCACGCCGTGGAACTTTCCGTTCCTGATCGTCGGTCAAAAGCTGCCTTTCGTTTTGGCGGCGGGTTGCACGGCGGTCGTAAAGCCTTCGGAACTCACCTCCGGTTCGACGCTGGTGCTGGGTGAAATTCTGGCTGAGGCAGGCGTGCCGGATGGCGTGGTCAACATCGTCACCGGAACGGGTGCTGATGTCGGCCAGCATATGAGCACGCATCCAGATGTGGACATGGTGTCGTTCACCGGTTCCACTGGCGTCGGCAAGCTGACCATGGCCAATGCGGCGCAGACGCTGAAGAAAGTGTCGCTGGAACTTGGCGGCAAGAACCCGCAAATCCTGTTCCCGGATGCGGATATGGATGCCTTCATCGACGCTGCGGTTTTCGGCGCATGGTTCAATGCGGGCGAATGCTGCAATGCCGGTTCGCGGTTGATCGTGCATCGCTCGATTGTCGATGAGATTGTCGGGCGCGTCGCTGATCTGTCGAAAAAGGTCATCGTCGGTGATCCGCTCGATGTCAGCACGCAGGTGGGCGCGATCATCACGCCGCAGCATCTGAGCAAGGTTGGCGCTTATGTCGATCAGGCCAAGAAGGCGGGCGCTGCAATTGCCCATGGCGGCGATGTGCTGGATCTCGGCCTTGGCCAATATATGGGGCCGACCATCATTGCGGGTGTGAAAGCCGATATGGCCGTGGCGCGTGAAGAAGTGTTCGGTCCTGTCCTGTCGGTGCTCTCCTTCGATACGGTGGATGAGGCGATCTCCATTGCCAACGCGGTTGATTACGGGCTTTCCGCAGGTGTGTGGAGCCGCGATTTCGATACCTGCATGAGCATCGGGCGCAAGGTGCGCGCCGGTACGGTCTGGATGAACACTTTCATGGACGGCACGCCGGAACTGCCTTTCGGCGGTTATCGTCAGTCGGGTCTGGGCCGCGAGTTGGGTCGTCATGCGGTGGAGGATTACACCGAAACCAAGACGCTCAACATGCATATCGGCGCGCGGACGGCCATGTGGATGCCGCAAGAAAAGTAGGGAGTGACGGCTTTGGGAGGACAGCCGGATATCGTCATCATCGGATCGGGTATCGGCGGCGCGACAATGGCCGCCGGTCTTGCTGTGTCAGGTGCCGACATTCTCATTCTTGAGGTGGGGGAGCATCTCCCGGACAGACCGGAAAACCGCGACCCGCGCGCCATTTTCCAACAAGGCTTCTTTCGCCCGAAGGAGTTCTGGTACGAGACCAGCGGTACGCCATTCAATCCCGGCAACTACTACAATGTCGGCGGCAATTCCAAATTCTTTGGCGCGGTGCTGATCCGCTATCGCCGCGAGGATTTTGCGGAAATGGCGCATCTGGAAGGCGTTTCGCCTGCATGGCCGTTCGCCTATGAGGAGCTGGAGCCTTGGTATAGCCGCGCGGAACAGCTGTTTCAGGTGCGGGGTGAACTGGGCGATGATCCGACCGAGCCGGATCATTCAAAGCCTTATCCCCATCCGGCGATCCGCGACGAACCGGCCATTGCCGATATACGGGCGCGATTGAAGAAGAATGGTCTTCATGCTGCATCGCTGCCGCTGGGTGTCGATATTGACCGCTGGCTCGCCAAGGCAAAAACGCCGTGGGATGCGCATCCGAACAGCAATGACGGCAAGATGGATGCGGAAACCTGTCCGCTTGCCAGCGCCTTGCGCTATTCCAATGTCAGGCTGGAAACTGCGGCGCGGGTGACGCGGCTGGAAGCCGGTCCGGATGGCAAAACCATCGTGGCAGTTCACTATGTGAAGAACGGCGAGGCGCTGGTCTTGCGCCCAAAGCTCGTCATTCTTTCTGCGGGTGCGGTGCAATCGGCAGCACTGTTGTTGCGTTCGGGATTGGCGAACCGCTCCGATCAGGTCGGTCGCAATTTCATGAACCATAATTCTAGCGCCGTGATCGCTTTCGATCCGCGCTATCGCAATGACAGCGTCTACCAGAAGACCTTTGGCTTCAACGATTACTATCTGTCGGACGGGGCAGGCGGGCCACCGTTGGGCAATGTGCAATTGCTTGGGCGCGTGTCGGGCGCGATCCTGAAATCCAATATGCCACGTGTGCCGGAATGGCTATTGAACCGGATTGCCGGGCACACAATCGACTTCTACGCGATGAGTGAAGACCTGCCATCGCCGGAAAGTCGCGTGACGGTGGATGGCGACCGCATTGTCCTGCATTGGGTGCGCAGCAACTGGAAGGCGCATCTGATGCTGGTCGACAAGCTCAAATCCGCACTGCGGTCGGCTGGATTTCCGGTGGTTTTGTCGCGGGCCTTCGACCGGCGTACGCCCTCGCATCAATGCGGTACGGTGCGCATTGGTAACGACCCGACGACAGCGCCGCTCGATACATGGTGCCGCGCTTACGACCACCCCAATCTCCATGTGGTGGATGCGTCGTTCCTGCCGACATCGGCGGCGGTCAATCCCGCGCTGACCATTGCTGCGCAGGCGCTGCGCGTGGCGGACCACTTGAATCGGGAGGTGCTGGCATGAACCGTCAAAGACCTGTGGCGCTGGTAACCGGCGGACGTCGCGGCATCGGGCTTGGCATTGCCCGCGCCCTGGCGGCAAAGGGTTTTGATCTGGCGATCACCGATGTTGCAAACGACGATGCCGTCATCCACAAATTGCGCGGCATGGGTGGCAGGGTGGCTTTCTTCAAAAGCGATCTCGCTGCCGTCGAAATGCACGAAGCGACGATTGCTGCCGTGTTGAAGGAGTTTGGCAGCATTGATTGCCTCGTCAACAATGCGGGCATGGGTTCCGTGGAACGCGGTGATTTTCTTGGCCTGAAGCCGGAAAATTTCGACACGATCATGGGGGTCAATCTGCGCGGCACCGTGTTCTTCACGCAGGCGATAGTGAAAGCCATGCTGGCGGTAACCGATGTGCGTTTTCCACGCAGCATCGTGACGATTAGTTCCGTTTCATCGGTGATGAGTTCGCCGGAAAGGCTCGATTACTGCATCAGCAAGGCGGGGCTGACCGCCTTTGTGCAGGGGCTGGCATTGCGGCTTGCCGAGGCGCGGATTGGGGTGTTCGAGGTTCGACCGGGTATCATTCGCACCGACATGACCGCAAAGGTTGCCGAGCGCTACGACACGCTGATTGACGGCGGGCTGGTGCCGATGAAGCGCTGGGGTGAAGTGGGCGATGTTGGCGCCATCGTGGCCGGGCTTGCGGGCGGAAATTTCATCTTCGCTACGGGGTCGGTGATTAATGCCGATGGCGGCTTGTCGATAGCAAAGCTTTAGTTTCTCGGGAGGAGAAACGCATGAATTACGATTATATCATCGTTGGCGGCGGGCCGGCCGGTTGTGTTCTCGCCAATCGACTGAGCGAAGATGCTGCGGTGAAAGTGTTGCTGCTGGAAGCCGGAGGAAGCGACTGGAACCCGCTGTTTCATATGCCCGCAGGCTTTGCCAAAATGACCAAGGGTGTGGCGAGCTGGGGCTGGGAGACGGTCCCGCAGAAGCATATGAAAAACCGCGTTCTGCGCTACACGCAGGCCAAGGTCATTGGTGGCGGTTCCAGCATCAACGCGCAGATTTATACGCGCGGCAATGCTACCGATTACGATCTTTGGGCCAATGAAGACGGTTGCACCGGCTGGGATTATCGCAGCGTGCTGCCCTATTTCAAACGTGCCGAGGACAATCAGCGTTTCAACGATGACTATCATTCCTATGGCGGGCCGCTTGGCGTTTCAATGCCGTCTGCGCCGTTACCGATCTGCGACGCCTATATCCGCGCGGGGCAGGAATTGGGCATTCCCTATAATCCGGATTTCAACGGTCGCGAACAGGCAGGCGTCGGCTTTTATCAGCTCACCCAGCGCAATCGCCGCCGCTCTTCCGCTTCGCTTGCCTATCTTGCGCCGATCAGGGATCGCAAGAACCTGACGATCCGCATGAATGCGCCGGTGCGCAACATCGAGCTGGAAAAGACTCTAGTTACCGGCGTAACACTGATGAGCGGCGAGGTTTTGCACGCAAACCGCGAGGTGATTGTCTCGTCCGGCGCTATCGGCTCACCGAAGCTTCTGCTGCAATCTGGGATCGGACCAGCCGATCATCTCAAGCAGACGGGCGTGGCAGTGAAACATGATCTGCCGGGTGTGGGTGAGAACATGCAGGATCACCTCGATCTGTTCGTTATCAGCGAATGCACTGGCGATCACACCTATGATGGCGTGGCAAAGCTGCACCGCACGCTTGGTGCGGGGCTGCAATATATCCTGCTGCGTTCCGGCCCGGTGGCGTCCAGCCTGTTTGAGACGGGCGGCTTCTGGTATGCCGATCCGGATGCCCGCTCGCCGGATATCCAGTTCCATCTGGGGCTTGGTTCGGGGATTGAAGCCGGCGTCGAGAAGCTGAAGAATGCGGGCGTGACGCTCAATTCCGCTTATCTGCATCCGCGTTCGCGTGGGACAGTGCGTCTGGCGTCCAGCGATCCGGCAGCGGCCCCGCTGATCGACCCCAATTACTGGAGCGATCCGCACGATCTGAAGATGTCATTGGAAGGGCTGAAGATCGCCCGCGAAATCCTGCAGCAGGAAGCTCTGAAACCCTTTGTCATGGCCGAGCGACTGCCGGGACCGAAAGTGATGACTGACGATGATCTGTTCGATTATGCCTGCGCCAATGCCAAGACCGATCACCATCCGGTCGGCACCTGCAAGATGGGCACCGATGCTTCCGCCGTGGTCGATCTGGAACTGAGGGTTCACGGTCTGGAGGGCTTGCGTGTCTGCGACAGCTCGATCATGCCACGTGTGCCGTCCTGCAACACCAATGCGCCGACAATCATGATCGGCGAAAAGGGATCGGACATTATTCGTGGGCTGGATCCGCTGCCGCCAACGGTTTTCTCCTGGGAGAAAAACGAACAGAAGCCGCGCGCAAGGGTTTAATCTGCTCCGTCAGCCGGTTCAAAACGCAGATAGCCCGCAATGCCGGAACCTTTGTAGTTCGGATTATCGGACGGGTGGTTCACGCCGTCATTCACCTCGATGACTGCAAAATCGAATGGCGATACGCCCTCCAGACAAGCCGCATTCACGCCGAACTGGCGTGGATTGGAACGGCGCTGGTGGAAGGTGTAAATCCCGCATTTCGAGCAGAAATAATGTTTCGCGACGCCGGTATTGAACTGATAGAGCGTCAGAGCATCTTCACCTTCAAGCACGTCCAGCCCGTCCAGTTCCGCGGACACAGCGACGGCCCCGCGCATCCGGCAATAGGAGCAGGTGCAGCGCCGTGCTGTGTGCAGGCCATTGGATAGTTTGACGCGAAAACGCACGGTCCCGCAGTGACACGCGCCATTGGCTTCCTTGACGTCGGGATTCATTTTGTCTCCTTGTATTTATACCGAAGCTATTTTGTTTTTTGCCGGTTTACCATCGCTGAAAACCGATTAAATTCGTGGACGAAAATACTTCCGGGAGGGATTTGGCATGGGTGAATTTGCAGTCGTCACGGGTGGAAGCACAGGTATCGGAAGGCATCTTGTTTCCGCTTTTGCCGATGCGGGCTACACGGTGGCCTTCAGCTACAAGCACGATGACGAAGCTGCACAATCGCTCGTGGAAGCCATTGAGGAGGCGGGCGGCCAGGCGCTGGGGCTTGGCTGTGATGTGGGGCGGCGTGTCGAGGTCGAAGCCTTCTTCGATGAGGTCTGCGACTGGTTCGGTGATGCGCCCGATGTGCTGGTCAACAATGCAGGTATCCAGACCTGGGCACCCTTGCTGGAACTTTCCGAGGATGGTTGGGACGATGTCATCCGCACCAATCTGAAAGGCTGCTTCCTCAATACGCAGGCTGCCGCGAAGCGCATGGTGGAGGCAGACAAGGGCGGCGCCATCGTCAATATCGGTTCGGGCTGCAACAAGCTCGCCTTTCCGAAGCTCGTTTCCTACACGGCATCGAAGGGCGGCATAGAGCAGTTCACCAAGGCTTCGGCGGTGGAGCTTGGGCCGCACGGCATCCGGGTGAATTGTGTGGCCCCCGGCGCGATCCTCAATGAACGCACGGCAGAAGAACAGCCCGACTATGCGGGCACCTGGGCACGCATCACGCCGCTGCGCAGGGTTGGAACGGCGGAGGACATTTCCGGCCCGGTCCTGTTCTTTGCTTCCGATGCGGCGCGTTTTGTTACCGGCCAGACGATTTGGGTCGATGGCGGTGTCTTTTCGCAGGCCAACTGGCCATATGAGGGATAATGGATTGCCAGTTATTCTGTATTTTTTGTACCAATTGGACGTGCTGAAACCATATTGATGGCTGGAAGTGCTAATAGTCTATCCAATAATTAGCTGATAATTAATTATCGTTAGTAATGAGTTGCTGTTTTATTTTCCTCTGTATTGTTTAAATTGTACTTGTTTGTTGGGTTATATCAAAATTTGAGTAATACAACGAATATTACGCATAAAGATAAAGTATCGCTTGCTGTTCTGACAAAAGGCCTTTCCATCACGCTAACACGTCCAGAATGCACAGATACCCACACCACTCTAGGGTACAATGATAGAAAATGCCCGTGATTTCGCCTGCAATGATTTATTGATCGATAACTTCCCCCTCTCACTGGCTCAAACGCGAGACAAATCGGTCATGGCGAAGTTGACCGAACAAGCTTCTCTCTTTTTTGTCGATATGATTCCTGAAATCAAACGGCAGCTCGATAATCCATTCGTCGGGGTCGTTGCTATTGACGTGCCGCAGGTGTTTGATGATGCCACTGTCTATGCAATCGTAGGATCCTTGATTGCAGTATCTCTTACGCAAGCAATTATGCCGAGCCTCCCCGACCGTGAGAACAACGCGCCGTTTTCAATATTCACGGCGTCGAAGGACAATAGTAAGAATCTGGATCACGTAGGCATCTGCGGCCTCTCTCCCACCGTTTATGATAACGGCCAATCCAGTGTTAAGATTGTAGATAGGCGCGCAAGAGCGGCAATTTTCACCCGCGCATCCGACGGTTCAATTACGACTTTTATGAATGGAACTTTTGAAGGCCATGCCGATACTGGCACGGATCAAGCAAAGGACATCACTACGGAAATCAAGGGTGCGATTGCGGCCAATCCAGTCCGTTATTTAATCCCACAGGAAAGCAGAAGGCTTATCATTCTCAATAATGCGAATGGGTTTCATGCCCGCGATATTTTCGAAAACCCCATGGAAGGATACGCGGTTACCCGGACGTATCTGCGAAGCGCTTCAATTTCTGGGAAAGTCGTCGGCCGCATAATTGAGGGCTAATTTTGCTGATTAGAGTTTTTAAGTATTTTGAACGGCTAGTTGATTTTCACCATCATGGTCTGCGAGCGTATCAATCGCGCAGTGCACTCACGTTGTTCTTTGTCCTCATAGAACCGTTCCGGTGGCTAATTGTGGCATCTGCGCTGTCTGGTGCTGTCCTTACGGCGATTGACTTGCTAAGGCTTTGGGCTGTTGCGTACATTGTTGATATGGTCGCGCACTCATCCGAACTCAATCTAACTTCTGCAGCGATCACCCTTTTGGGCTCATTGATTGTCGCATATGCGATTGCTGATCCGGCGTTCTGGCTAGTCAATTATATGCTTCGAATGCAGGCGCTTCGATCACAGACAAAGTCGTCAGCCCTCTGGCAGTCGCATAAGGCCGCTGCACAACATGACATGGAATATTTCCATACGCACCACGCAGGGCAGATTTGCGGACGTATAGGGCAACTCTCGAATGCGGTGCAGTCTGGCATAGAGATTTTAGCTGGTCGCGTTCCACTCGGCCTTGTGCGTTTTGCGGGCTCTGCCATTCTTATTTCATATCTTGCCCCTCTCTTTGTCGCTCCTGTGTTGATTTGGATTCTGCTCAATGGATTGTTAGCGATCTATCTTGTGCCTAAGTTCAACGCTCAAGCCGAAAAAATTTCCGAGACGTCCAGTGTCGTAAACGGCGCTATCAATGAATATTTTTCAAATATTCGTGCGATAAAAACCTCATTTGCTTATGATACAGAGAACAGTTTTGTTCTTTCGAGAATTGATAAGCAACACGAGACAAATATCGATATTAACCGTTTAACGACGATTGCCGGGCTTTTTATTCGCTTACTTAACACAGGTCTCGTAGCCTGTATTCTTGCATTGGGCTTATACGGATTAGCCCACGGCATGATATCGCCCGGTGAGTTTGTTGCGGGGATTGCCTTAGCTGGGGGTATGGCTACTGATGCAGGTTGGTTTGTCGGGGTATGGGAGGGGCTAACCCAGACATTTGGCACTATCAGAGATGCACGTTCGACTGTCACGGCAAAACCAACCGTCAAGGACGGTTACGGGCATCTACGGGTATCCAATCCACCACATATTTCATTAAATAATGTCAGTTTTTCTTACGGACTAAGGGAAATTTTGAGGAACATCTCGTTTGAGATTGAGCCGGGACAAAAAGTTGGCATTGTTGGGCCTTCCGGGGCAGGTAAATCTACGCTTATCGACCTATTACTGAGATTATACGACGTCGATGCCTGACAGATTGCGCTTGATGGGCAGGATATTCGCTTTGTGAAGATTTCCGAGCTACGAAGTGTCTTTTCGGTCGTTGCGCAAAGCGACGCGCTGTTTCATCGTTCGATAAAGGATAATATCGCGTTTGGCTCGGAAACCTTCGAAGATGTAGCACTAAGGCATGCAGCCGAGTTAGCGGATGCATCTTTGTTTATTGAAGAGCTCGCCTCGGATGGAAAGGGCTTTGACGTAGTCGTTGGAGAAAGGGGAGCCAAGCTTTCTGGTGGTCAACAACAGCGTATCTTGCTTGCGCGCGCGTTCATGCAGAAAAGGCCTGTTCTTATTCTTGATGAGGCCACATCCGCTCTCGATACCAATAGCGAAAGCTTGATTAAGAATGCGATTGCATCACTCGATGCAGATACAACCGTTATCGCCGTCGCACATCGCCTGTCTACTCTCCGGGACTTCGATAAAATCATCGTCCTAGATAACGGTGCTATCGTGGCAATGGGATCACATGAAGATCTTATTCAATCCTGTAAGCTTTATCGAGAGTTGTGGGCTAAGCAGGTTGGTTTGACGGTGATTTGAAATGCTCCGTACGTGGCGGAGTCCGCAGGAAGTGTGACGCGTCAGTATAAACTGAACATGCAAAGATCAGCCACTTGCATCTGGCTTCTTCTAACTTTTGTTCTTTAATAAATCAGGGAATTAAGTGGTGATCCCGACAGGAATCGAACCTGTGACCTACAGATTAGGAATCTGTCGCTCTATCCTACTGAGCTACGGGACCGACCGATGAGCATTCGCCGGTGATTCCGGCATTGCGAATGCTTTCAGACACATACTGTTTTTCATAGCTGTCGCCAACCCCGCAAAGAGCGGGGCAGGCGGATTTATTCAGTATCAGGCGGCGAGCGCCGTTTCCGCTACCGCCACAAAGTAGCTGACCCCATAGGGAATGGCATCGTCGTTGAAGTCATAGGCCGGGTGGTGAAGGCCGGGCGTGTCGCCATTGCCGAGGAAGATATAGGCGCCGGGGCGCGCTTCCAGCATGTAGGAAAAATCTTCCGCTGCCATCATCGGCTCGACGCTCTCGTCCACCTTGCCTTCGCCCGCCACGGCGCTGGCGACACGGGCGGCAAACTCCGTCTGCGCATCGTGATTGAAGGTGACCGGATAATTGTTCTTGTAGCGCACGGTGATTTCCGCGCCGGTGGCGGCTGCGATACCGCTCGCCGCTTCACGGATACGGCGTTCGGCAAAGGCGCGGGTTTCCTTCTTGAGCGTGCGGACAGTACCCGACAGCGTCGCCTTTTCCGGGATCACATTATAAGCCTCGCCCGCAATGAATTTCGTCACCGAGATCACAAGTGAATCGAGCGGATCGCTATTGCGCGACACGATGCCCTGAAGGGCAATTATCAACTGGGAACCGGCCAGGATCGGATCGATTGTGCGATGCGGTTGCGCTGCGTGGCCGCCGCGCCCGGTAATGAAAAGATCGAATTCATCGGTCGCCGCCATGATAGGGCCTTTTCGCATCGCGAACTGCCCGACCGGCAGGCCCGGCATATTGTGGACGCCGTAGACTTCCGAAATGTTGAAACGGTCCATCACGCCGTCCTCGACCATGGCGAGGCCACCGGCGCCGCCTTCTTCGGCAGGCTGGAACAGAAGCGCGACCGAACCGCGGAAATTGCGGGTCTCTGCGAGATATTGCGCTGCGCCGAGCAGCATGGATGTGTGTCCGTCATGGCCGCAGGAATGCGCCTTGCCGGGATTTTGCGAGGCCCATTCGACGCCGCTCGTTTCGGTGATCGGCAGGGCGTCCATATCGGCGCGCAGGCCGATGGCCGGGCCGCCGCCATGACGTCCCTTGATGATGCCGACCACGCCTGTGCGTCCGACGCCTGTTTCCACGAGATCGCAACCGAAGGATTTCAGCTTGTCTTCGACAAATTTTGCAGTTTCGTGCACGTCATAGAGAAGTTCGGGATTCTGGTGCAGTTTTCGTCGCCATGCGGCAATTTCCGCTTGCGTTTCAACGGCACGATTCAACACTGGCATTTTCTGAGGGCTCCCCGGATTGGGCATGATTTGAAGGAAACAGGATATGACGTTTCGGTGAAAGCGGGCAATCCCTGTTTGCCTTTTCATCGCCACATGGCATAGATAAAGAAAGCGTTAATCTCCCATTAGAGCGGTTCCAGTTGATACGGAGTCATTGGAGCAGCTCTATCCCTTTGTTTTTTTAAGCATTATCCGACGCAAAACCGCTTCGGACTTTTGCTGGAAAATGCTCTAGAGCACAATTCGAACCCGCAGAAGTTGCAGGCTATTTCGATTGGAACTACGGAATGATGTCGAAATCATTGAAAATCTGGTTCGCAGCTGCTGGCCTGTCGGTTACCGCACTGGCGTCCGCTGCGGCTAATCCCTCGATTGCAGTGGATGTCGCAACCGGCAAGGTCTACCAGCAGCAGGAAGCTTTTCAGCGCTGGTATCCTGCTTCCCTGACCAAGATGATGACGGCCTATGTGACATTCCGTGCGCTTCAGTCGGGCCAGATGACGCTGGATTCTCCAGTACGCATGACGGTCAACGCCGCCAAGGAGCCGCCGAGCAAGATGGGCTACAAGCCGGGATCGGTCATGACGCTCGATACGGCGTTGAAGATCATGCTGGTGAAGTCGGCCAATGACGTTGCCGTTGCCGTTGCCGAAGCCGTGGGTGGAACGGAATCCGGTTTCGTGCAGCGCATGAATGAGGAAGCCCAGCGTATCGGCATGGTCGGCTCGCATTTCGCCAATCCAAACGGCCTGCACAACCCCAACAACTACACGACGGCGCGCGACCTCGCGGTTCTGGCCGTGCAGCTTCGCCGCGAATTTCCGCAATATGCGCATTATTTCGCGACAGAGGCGATCGATCCGGGTGCGGGCAAGAAGGTTCAGGCCAATTACAACATCCTGCTTGGCCGCTATGACGGCGCGGACGGCATGAAGACTGGTTTCGTCTGTGCATCCGGCTTCAATCTTGCAAGTTCCGCCACGCGCAATGGCCGGACCGTGCTGGCAATCATTCTCGGTGCAGACCGGCAGGAAGCGCGTGCGGTTCAGGCTGCACAGCTCATGACCGATGCTTTCCGCGCAAGTTCAAGTGGTGGTGCGACGCTGGCGACCTTGCGTCCGACAGCGGGCGGTAATCTCAATCAGGCCGTCGACATGCGCAAGGCTATATGCAGCCAGCAGGCCATGGCCGATCGCTGGGACGGACGCGATGTCGAGGGCAAGCTGAAAATCAATTCGCCCTATATCCATGCCATGGATCATGATCCGGTGGCGGTGAAGGTCGGTCTGGTTTCCGAACCGGGTCCGACGACCCGCCCGAGCCAGCTCGACATTTCGCAGATTCCGGTGCCGATGCCGCGTCCGCAGCGTTCCGCTGGTGCCAACACTACCGCGATCAACTGATATGCCGAATCCCATACCCGTTTCCGTGCTGACCGGCTTTCTCGGTTCAGGCAAGACGACGCTTCTCAACCGGCTTCTGAAAGATCCGGCGCTGAGCGATACAGCGGTCATCATCAACGAGTTCGGCGAAGTCGGCATCGATCACCTGCTGGTCGAGCAGGCGAGCGAAGGCGTGATCGAGCTTTCCGATGGCTGCCTGTGCTGCACGGTACGCGGCGAACTGGTGGATACGCTGGCCGATCTGATCGACCGGCTTCAGACCGGGCGCATCAAGGCGCTGAAGCGCGTCATCATCGAAACCACCGGGCTTGCCGATCCGGCGCCGGTGCTGCATTCGATCATGGGGCATCCGGTTCTCATGCAGGCTTTCAGGCTCGATGGGGTTCTGGCGACCGTGGATGCCGTCAACGGCATGGCGACGCTCGACAATCACGAGGAAGCCGTCAAGCAGGCAGCTATGGCTGATCGCATCGTGCTCGCCAAGACCGATCTGCCGGAAGCGCAGGCCGGACTGGCGGCACTGAAGGCGCGCCTCCATGCGCTCAATCCCGGTGCGGATATTCTGGAAGCCGGTGAAGAACGCACCGGCTATGCGGCGCTTTTCGAATGCGGCCTTTATAATCCGGAAACGAAATCGGCAGACGTGCAGCGCTGGCTCAAGGCGGAAGCCTATGAGGACGAGCATCATGACCATTCCCATCATGGGCATTCCCATCACGGGCATTCCGATGGGCATGACCATGTATGTGGACCGGATTGCGATCATGACCATCATCATCACGGCCACCCGCATCATCATCACCATGACGATGCGATCCGGTCCTTTTCGCTTCGTCACGATGCGCCGATCCCGCTATCGACCTTCGACATGTTCCTTGATCTTCTGCGTTCAACGCATGGCGAAAAGCTGCTGCGTGTGAAGGGCATCGTGCAGATTGCCGAAGACCCGGATCGTCCGGTTGTCATTCATGGCGTGCAGAAGATTTTCCATCCGCCTGCACGCCTCCCGCATTGGCCGCAGGATAAGCGGGAAACGCTTCTGGTGATGATCGTGAAGGATCTGCCGGAAACCTATGTGCGGGAGCTGTTCGATGCGTTTTTGGGGCGTCCTGCGCTGGACAGGCCCGATCGTGTCGCGCTGACCGAAAATCCGCTGGCTATTCCGGGTTTTTCGCCCCGGAGCTGATACTCACTTCCTGCGAATAAGGAAGCGATGCAACGTCCCTTGACGCTCTTGCGTGAGGAGGGCGTGGCCTTCCTGCGTGCAGAAATGCGGGACGTCGATGCCTGACAGCGGATCGGTCGTTTCCACCCAGAGGAGTGCTTCGCTCGGCATTTTTTCCAGACGATTGCGGGTTTTCAAAACCGGAAGGGGGCATTTAAGCCCCCTCAGGTCGTAGACAGGAATGTCATCCTGCAAAGTCATCAGTTCCCGATGATCTTCCACCATGGCTTTTTCGGTTCGGGGGCTGCGACAGGTGCCGGTTGCTCGACATTCTGCGCCACCGTGCTGGCCGTCGTCATTGACGAGATCTGGGGTGAGACTTGCGGTGAAACCTGGGGGGCAGCAGCCTGTGCTGTAACCGGGTTCGGCTGCGGTGCGGGCACGGCTGCGGTCTGTGTCGCGGGCTGGGCCGGAACAGGAGCCGGTTGCGGCGTTGCAGCAATGGCTGTCGGCTGTACGGCTGGCGTTGCCGGGCGGATGTCCGGTGCGCCCGCCTTTTCAGCGGAAGAAGCGGTGAGTGACGGCGGTTCCCGCGTTACCTTTTCACCGCGTGCACGCGCAGCGCTCCAGGCAGAGACCAGCTTGGCTTCGGCAATGCCCTGAATGGACGGTGCCGGTGCCTTCTGGCTGGCGCTGAATGCCGACTGGTAGGTCTTTTCGTAAGACGCATAGGACATGGCCTCGCCGCCAGCCGATGGCGGGCAGGCGTCCGTTGCAGACAGAGGCTGGCCGTCCGGCGTCGCAACGTTGAACACATAGCGCTTTTCGCAGACATCAACCTTCGGCGGCACCTTGGTGACCTCGAAAGAGTCGTAACCCTGTTTCAGCATCTTCCAGAAGGAATAATTCGGGTCGCTCTTGTAGCGCGCCATGTTGGCTGCGGTCATACGGAACGGAAATGCCTGAATCTGGAAGTCGCGCTGGCCGCCCTTGAAGGCGTCGCGACCGAAGGCATAAATCTCGGCGACCTGTTCGTCAGTCATCGAATAGCAGCCCGACGACGAGCATGCGCCGTGCACCATCAGGTGCTGGCCGGTGCGTCCATTGGCGCGGTCATAGGCGTTGGGGAAGCCGATGTTAAACGAGAGGTAATAGCTCGAATTCGGGTTCATCTGGGCGGGACGGACGTTGTAGAAACCTTCCGGCGCCTGACGGTCACCCTCGATATATTTCGGCCCGAGCTTGCCCGACCACTTGCAGATTTCGTAGGACGCAATCTGGTCGTACTTGCCGTTGTTCTTCTGCTTCCAGACCTCGAGAGTGCCTTCCTCCTTGAAAATGCGCACCATGATCGGCGAGGTGCGGGTCATGCCCTTCGCCTTCATCTTGGCAACGACTTTCTCGGGAAGCGGCTTCTCGGCCCGGAGGCTCAGATCGGATACGGACGAACCCTGACAGCCCGCGAGAAGCGCGGTTGCCATTACGGAGCCTAGAATTGCGGTTCTGATCTTCATGTCGCATCGAGTCTGTTAGAGCTACGCCAGAGACTTTATGAGCAAAAGCCAATTTCCTGAACGTCGAATTTTAAAACTGAAACCTTACGGTATCGTTTATAATTCCTTGCTCAGATAGCTAAAATCCAGCGCGTCGGCAATATGGCCGAATTTGCAGCATGATGCAAATCCGGGAGGCGCGAGGCCTCCCGGATGAGTCTTTTTGTTTTGAATCGCGCATCCTGATCCGAAAACCGCATTACACTTTTCGGGATGCGCTCCCATTTTGGGCGGAAATCAGATGTTGCGGCCGATTTCGAGGAATTTCTGGCGGCGTTCCTGCTTCAGCGTTTCGCCATCGATATCCTTCATCGAGCGCAGCGACGCGGTGATGATATCGCCAGCCGCATCGATGACGGCTTCCTTGCCGCGGTGGGCGCCGCCCAGGGGCTCAGGAATGATGCCGTCGATGATCTTGAGATCGAACAGGTCCTGCGCGGTGATGCGCATGTTGGAAGCGGCATCCTTGGCGCGAGTCGAATCATGCCAGAGGATCGACGCAGCGCCTTCGGGCGAGATCACCGAATAGATCGAATGCTCAAGCATATAGACGCGGTTTGCAACGGCGATGGCGATGGCGCCGCCGGAGCCGCCTTCACCGATGATGATCGAGATGACAGGAACGCGCAGCCGCAGGCACTCCGCCGTCGAACGGGCAATCGCTTCGGCCTGACCGCGCTCCTCGGCGCTGACACCCGGATAGGCGCCTGCAGTATCGACGAGGGTGATGAGCGGCAACTGGAAGCGGTCGGCCATTTCCATGATGCGGACGGCCTTGCGATAGCCTTCCGGACGGGCCGAGCCGAAATTATGCTTCAGGCGCGTCTTGGTGTCGGAGCCTTTTTCCTGCCCGATGATCGCGACGGCCTGACCGTTGAAGCGACCGAAACCGGCCTGGATGGCTTCGTCATTGGCGAATTTGCGGTCGCCAGCAAGCGGGGTGAATTCGGTGAACAGACGGTCGATATATTCCAGGCAGTGCGGACGGTCCGGATGGCGGGCGATCTGCGCCTTCTGCCACGGTGTCAGCTTGCGATAGATGTCCTTCAGCGCATCAGCCGAACGCTTCTCGAGGCGACGAATCTCGTCGCTCATCTCGACGCTGCCTTGTTCCTGCGCGAGCTTCTTCAGCTCCAGAATCTGGCCTTCGAGGTCGGCGACGGGTTTTTCAAAATCGAGATAGTTGTACATCGGGCCTGACTGTTCGTGCTTTTTCCAAAGGGATTAGCGCTATTGCGAGCCTGAAAAAGGCTGTTTTACGGCGCTTTACATATTCACTACTGGCTCATCTTGCAAATTTTCGATTTTCTCATAACCGGACAAAGGCTAATCGGCAAGCGGATGATGCTCGCTGACGAGCTTATGCAGTCTTTCCTCCAGCACATGCGTATAGATTTGCGTCGTGGAAATATCGGCATGGCCGAGCAATTGCTGCACGGTGCGCAGATCTGCGCCGTTCTGCAGCAGGTGGCTGGCAAAGGCATGGCGCAGCACGTGCGGTGAAATGGCGGCGGCCGATAATCCTGCCCGCGCGGCAAGTCCTTTCAACTCGCGGGCAAAAACCTGGCGCGCCAGATGGCCGCTTTCCGAAAAAGCCGGAAACAGCCAGGGATTGTCATCACTGCCGGGCAGGGAATCCCGCAAGGCGAGAAAGCGCTGCAAAGCTTCACGGGCCTTGGGTGAAAGCGGAACCATGCGTTCCTTGGAGCCCTTGCCGCGGACCAGCAGAAAGCGGTGATCGGTGCGCGCGACGGTGACGGGCAGGCCGACAAGTTCCGAGACGCGAAGCCCTGTCGCATAAAGCGTTTCGAGAAGCGCATGAAGGCGCAAGGCCCGCAGCCGGTCGGAAGTGCGCTCATCCGGTTCGGCTGTTTCATTGGTTTCGAGCACTGCGCGGTCGAGAAGCCGCGTGACGTGTTCGACGCTCATGATCTTCGGCAGCGGCTTTTGCTTCTTGGGGGCATCGACTGTGCCGGTCGGGTCGTCCTGCCGATAGCCTTCCGAATAGAGAAAACGGAAGAACTGACGCAGCGCCGACAAACGCCGGGCCTGCGATGTCGCGGCAAAACCTTCCGTTGCCATGGCATCAATGGCGCTGCGGATATGGTCGGGTCCGGCTTCGGCAAGATTGACGCCTCGGGCCGCCAGTGCCTCTGCCACAGCTTCCAGATCGCGCCGGTAGGATTCGAGCGTGTTTTCCGCAGCACCCCGTTCGGCGCTCATCATTTCCAGAAAGTTCTCGATCGCCAGCGATGCGCGCATCGTCACTCCTGTGGGGTCTGCGGTAGTTGGGGCGCCGTATCGGCGGTTTCCGCCGGGGCAGGCCCGGCTGCGGGGGCCGGCGGCGGCGCAATCGTCACCGGTTTCAGCTTCGAAGCCGGTATGTCGACGGTGATCTCGCGTGTGTCTGGTTCAACGAAATTGGCAAGCGCATACATTGCGCCGTAAACGATGGCGGCAACAAGAGCGAGAAAGAGGACGAGGCGCGTCAGCGTAGGCATTCATCTTTTATGCTTTGGCATTGGGACGAAAGCAAGGAGGGGGGACGAAAGCAAGGAGGGGAGACGAAAGAGGGGACGAGGGTGCAATCCTGCAAAAAAGCCATGCTTGCGGTCGTGCGCGCCTTGAAAACCAATCAAAGCAATTGACGTCGCCCTGTTTTTCATGTGGAACCGGAGCAAATGGACGAGGACAATGAGCAGCACGACAAAACAAAACAATCTACATGAGAAAGCGGAGCTGATCCGCGAACTTCTCGGTTCGAAAGTCGTGGTGCTTGTTGGGCTGATGGGAGCTGGAAAATCGACCGTCGGACGTAAAGCCGCGGCCTTGCTCGGCTTGCCGTTTCGCGATGCCGATACGGAGATCGAAGCGGTTTCCCGGATGAGCATTCCTGAATTATTCGAAGCTTATGGCGAGGTCGAGTTCCGTGATCTCGAACGTCGTGTCATCATGCGCCTGCTCGAAGACGGGCCGATGGTTCTGGCGACCGGTGGCGGAGCCTATATGAACGCCGAAACACGCGCGGCAATTGGTCGAGCTGGCGTTTCCATCTGGCTTAATGCGGAAATCGATATTCTGATGGAGCGCGTATCGCGCCGCCAGAACCGTCCGCTGCTGAAAAACAGCGATCCGCGCGGCGTCATGCTGCGGCTGATGAACGAGCGCTATCCCGTCTATGCGCTGGCCGATCTCCAGCTTATGACCCGTGACGACAAGAAGGAAGTGATCGCTGCCGAACTGCTCGATGTTCTGGCCGGTCATCTCGAAGGTTTAGAGGCTTGATGGCTGTTCGGTAGAAAGAACCGCCGATGTCCTCGTTGCATGATATTGGAGACTACGCATGAACGCGCCTTCCATCGCCCAGGATGTTACGACTGTTCCCGTGTCGCTTGGCGACCGCTCCTACGACATTCTGATCGGCAAGGGGCTGGTTGATCGTGCGGGCGAGGACGTGGCAAAGCGTCTGAAAGGCGTGCGCGTGGCGGTGGTGACAGACGAAAATGTCGCCAAGGCGCATCTCGAGCGCCTGACTGAAAGCTTCGCCAAGGCCGGTATCGATGTTACGCCGGTGATTGTTGCGCCGGGTGAGAAGTCCAAATCCTTTGCCACGCTTGAAACCGTTACCAATGCCGTGCTGGCGGCGCGCCTGGAGCGTGGCGATGCGGTTGTGGCATTTGGTGGCGGCGTGGTTGGCGATCTTTCGGGCTTCGTCGCCGGTATCGTGCGGCGCGGCATGAATTTCGTGCAGATGCCGACCTCGCTCCTGTCGCAGGTGGATTCCTCGGTCGGTGGCAAGACCGGGATCAACACGGCACATGGCAAGAACCTTGTCGGCGTGTTCTATCAGCCCCGACTGGTTCTGGCCGATACGGAAGTTCTAGACACGCTGAGCCCGCGTGAGTTCCGGGCCGGTTATGCCGAAGTTGCAAAATATGGCCTGATCGACCGCCCGGACTTCTTCGAATGGCTGGAGCAGAACTGGCAGGAGGTTTTCTCCGGCGGCGCGGCGCGGACGGAAGCCATCGCGGAATCCTGCCGTTGCAAGGCGGCTGTCGTTGCGCGCGACGAGCGCGAAACCGGCGACCGTGCGCTGCTCAATCTCGGCCATACGTTTGGCCATGCGCTGGAAACCGCAACCGGCTACGATTCGAGCCGTCTCGTGCACGGCGAAGGTGTCGCCATCGGCATGGCGCTGGCCCATCGCTTTTCGGTCAAGATGAACCTGTGCGGCATCGAGGATGCAGAGCGCGTCGAGGCCCATCTGAAGGCGGTCGGCCTGCCATACCGGCTGTCGGATGTGCCGGGCGGCTTGCCATCGGCGGAAAAGTTGATGGATTATATTGCCCAGGACAAGAAAGTGGCGCGCGGTGCGCTCACCTTCATCCTGACGCGGGGCATCGGGCAGTCCTTTATTGCCAAGGACGTGCCGCCGGCAGCCGTGCTGGAATTTTTGAAAGACCGTCTGGAAACGAAATAATACCAAGTCTCGGTGAGTTTGACTCATCGAGACTTGGTTAAGCCCGTGCGGCGATTGAGCAACTTCAGGGCGTGATGCGTCAGCATCCCAGCGCCCTGCTAAAAGAGGACAGGGCGAATGACTTTCGAGCTTTGGGTTATGTGCGGCATCATCCTGCTCTGTGTCATTCTTTCCGGTTTCTTTTCGGGTTCTGAAACGGCGCTGACGGCAGCGTCGCGTGCCCGTATGCTCACGCTCGAGCACAATGGCGAGGAGCGTGCAGGCGTCGTCCAGCGTCTGATTGGAAGGCGCGACCGGCTGATCGGCGTGCTTCTGATCGGCAACAACCTCGCCAATATTCTGGCGTCCTCGATTGCCACCAGCATTTTCCTGAACCTGTTCGGCGATGCAGGTGTCGCCTATGCGACGCTGGCAATGACGGTCATTCTCGTTATTTTCGCGGAGGTGCTGCCGAAGTCATGGGCGATTTCGGGACCGGACCGGTTTTCGCTGGCCGTCGCGCGCAGCGTGTCGCTGGTGGTGTTGATCCTTGGGCCGGTTTCCGCTGCCGTGAACTGGATCGTGCGTGTGATCCTCAAGGTCTGCGGTATCAATCTTGCAGCCGGTCGCTCCATGCTGAGCCCGCAGGAAGAGTTGCGCGGCGCGGTCGAGGTACTGCATCGCGACAAGTCGCTCATCAAGGAAGATCGCGACCAGTTGGGTGGACTGCTCGACCTCAAGGAACTGGAAGTCAGCGACGTGATGGTGCACCGGACATCGATGGGCACCGTCAATGCCGATGCTCCGGCGGATGAGATCGTGCGCGATATTCTGGCCAGCCCGCACACGCGCATGCCGCTCTGGCGCGACGATATCGACAACATTGTCGGCATCATTCACACCAAGGACCTGTTGCGCGCGCTTTACGACGTCGACAATGATTTCAAACGCATCGACATCATGAAGGTTGCGCGCAAGCCGTGGTTCGTGCCCGACACGACGACATTGCAGGACCAGCTTGACGCCTTTCTTCGCCGCAAGGCGCATATCGCCATCGTCGTCGACGAATATGGCGATGTGCAGGGACTGGTGACGCTTGAGGATATTCTGGAAGAAATCGTCGGCGATATTGCCGACGAGCACGATATCGACATGCAGGGCGTTCGCCTGCAGCCGGACGGTTCGGTGATTGTCGACGGCTCGCTGCCGATTCGCGACATCAACCGCGCGCTCGACTGGTCCTTGCCCGATGAGGAAGCGACAACGATTGCAGGTCTCGTCATTCATGAGACCCAGACGATTCCCGAAGTGAAGCAGGCCTTCACCTTTTACGGGAAACGCTTTTCCGTCCTGAAGAAGGAAAAGAACCGCCTGATACGGTTGCGCATCGTGCCGCTTGATGCCGATGGAAAGCCGACACCCATCGTTGCGGCACTACCGCGCTGACATGTTTCGCGGGAGCGCGCTTCCACCTAAGACTCTGTTTTTGAATATTTTATCTTGGGATAGCAGGCATTTTTCTTACGAAAGCTGTCGCCCGAGTGGCTTTGTGATTTCTAATTTTATACATTTTTCTTATATATAATATGAAGTATTCATAATAGACCTATAGATCTTCATATCAATTACTTCTAATATAGACAAAATACAACCAATAGTTATTTTTAATATTTAAGTTGATATTATTCAAAATATGGGTTCTCATGAGCATATATTGAATCGTTAAGTCTATATATAGGCGTATATTTCCTGTTATAGATGGTTTATGTTCTGATACGAAAACTACGGAGAATTTCGCGTTCGAAGTGCTTTATAATAAGAGATATACGATCTTGGTCTATTCGTACTTGCACTAGATTTTGTCCTGGATTTCTTTTCTCCGCAAAGTTCGATCTGTCTGCTCCATATAGCAAGGCGCCCGAAAGGGCGCCTTGCTTGTTTGCGGATTATGTCTTCGATCTGTTTCAGCGCCGCGTTGCCTCACCGGGGGCGGAAGGCTCAAGCGCCAGCGCGTGCACGCCGCTATCGAGTTCTTCCTTCAAAAGTGCATTGATGGCGCGGTGGCGCTCGATGCGACTCATTTTGGCAAAGGCGTCGGCAATGATGCGGATGCGGAAATGGGTTTCGCCGGTGCCGTCATAAACTTCATCGTGACCGCGCTCCTCGTGGTGATGTCCGGCGTGGAGATGGCTTTCATTGATGATTTCAAGCCGTTCGGGAGCGAAAGCCGTGGTCAGTTTCGCTTCCATCGCGCTTTGTTTGCTATTGTGAATGGACATTTGGACCACTTCTCCCCATATAGACGCTGTGCCTCATATAACGTTGCTTCGGCAGCAAAAGGTGGGGCAAATCCGCACAGGAAAGCAACCTGCTTCAAAATTTCGCCCAGTTAAAATGGCCAAAAGCCAGACCGGACGAAATGTCAATTCTTGTTCAGCAACTCATAATCCGCATAATTCGATTCGATGACAACGAACTCAAAATTTTTCGACAGTATCCGCATCAAGCCCAAGAAGACTGCAGAAGCGAAGGCTTCGGGGCCTTGCTGCCAATGGGACGGATGTGACAAGCCAGGCACGCACCGCGCGCCTGTCGGACGCATGCGCGAAGGCGAATATTTCCGCTTCTGTGTTGATCACGTGCGGGAATATAACAAGAATTTCAATTACTTCTCTGGTCTTTCAGATGGCGACATCGCGAAATTCCAGAAGGATGCGATCACGGGTCATCGCCCGACCTGGTCGACGACGGCGAACTCTACCGCCAAGCCGCGTACGTCGCCGGACATGGCAAAGATGCGTTCCGGCTCGGCCTCCTATCACAATCGCATCCGCGATCCCTTCAACCTTTTCAAGGAAGCCAAGGGACATGCGCCAGGCCAGAAAGCGCAGCGCAAGCCGCGCACGCTGGAAATAAAGGCGCTGGCGACGCTCGGTCTTGAACCAAATTCGACTGGCGATAAGATCAAGGCGCGTTATAAAGAGCTGGTAAAACAGCACCATCCGGATGCAAATGGTGGTGATCGCGGATCGGAAGAAAGATTTCGCGATGTTATTCAGGCTTATCAATTGCTCAAGCAGGCAGGTTTTTGCTAAAGCCTGTTTGGGCCTGACAGGCTGACTATGGGAGTTGTCGCCGACAACTCCGACGGACATTCTTCTGCCGCGCAATTGCGCGGGCGCAAGCACGGATGCCCGCAACGAATTACGGAAGGGGCATACCGTCCGGCTCGCCGGAAAAACATGCCCACGGGTGAAAGTTGCCGGTCGGTAGCTTGCCGGTATTAATTCGCGGCCGGTCGCTGCCTGCCGCTCTGGAGGCATGATGAACAAGGTTGAGCGGGATATAGCCAATTTGCCGGATACGACGGTTTCGGTGCGCGAAGTGTTCGGAATCGATTCCGACATGACGGTGCCAGCCTATGCGGCAGGCGATTCCTATGTGCCGGAGCTTGATCCGGATTATCTTTTCGACCGTCAGACGACGCTCGCGATCCTTGCAGGCTTTGCCTATAACCGTCGCGTGATGGTTTCCGGTTATCACGGCACCGGCAAGTCGACCCATATCGAGCAGGTCGCAGCCCGCCTCAACTGGCCTTGCGTCCGCGTCAACCTCGACAGCCATGTCAGCCGTATCGATCTTGTCGGCAAGGACGCCATCGTCGTCAAGGATGGCGTGCAGGTCACCGAATTCAAGGACGGCATCCTTCCCTGGGCCTATCAGCACAATGTGGCGCTGGTGTTCGACGAATATGATGCCGGTCGTCCGGACGTGATGTTCGTCATCCAGCGCGTTCTGGAATCGTCCGGTCGCCTGACCCTGCTCGACCAGAGCCGCGTCATCCGTCCGCATCCGGCTTTCCGCCTGTTCGCGACCGCCAACACCGTTGGCCTCGGCGATACGACCGGCCTCTATCACGGCACCCAGCAGATCAACCAGGCGCAGATGGACCGCTGGTCCATCGTGACGACGCTGAACTATCTGCCGCACGACAATGAAGTGAACATCGTTCTTGCCAAGGCCAAGCATTATCAGAATGCCGAAGGCCGCGAGATCGTGAACAAGATGGTGCGCGTGGCCGACATGACCCGTCAGGCGTTCATCAATGGCGATCTTTCGACCGTCATGAGCCCGCGTACGGTCATCACCTGGTCCGAAAATGCCGCGATCTTCAACGACGTCGGCTTTGCCTTCCGCCTGACCTTCCTCAACAAGTGCGACGAACTGGAACGCCCGATCGTAGCCGAGTTCTATCAGCGCGCTTTCGGCGTTGAACTGCCGGAATCGGCAGCCAATATCGTTCTCGCTTGATGCGGAAGAAGCCTGCCGCCTGAGCATATCCGGCGGCAGCGCACTGTCTGATGCGGGGGTGATGAGCTTCGCCCTTGCTTGAAAGCGAAGTCAGGATAGGCATATGTCGGGCCAGAAGTCAGGAATAGGCGATAATTCGCGCGAGCGTAAACCGGGACCGGTGGATTCCGAACCGTTCAAGCGCGCTCTAACGGCTTGCGTCCGCGCCATTTCCGGCGAGCACGAGCTGGAAGTGGCGTTCACCAATGACCGCCCGGCCTTGAGCGCCAATCGCGCCCGTCTTCCCGATCTGCCGAAGCGCCCGACTGCGCACGATATCGCCGTCACGCGCGGCCTCGGTGATTCCATGGCGCTCCGTCAGGCGCGTCACAATCCGCGCATTCACGCGGCACTTGCCCCGGAAGGAAAGCAGGCGCGTGCTATTTACGACGCTGTAGAGCAGGCGCGCGTGGAAGCCATCGGCGCCCGCGCCATGGCCGGCATGGCGGATAATCTTTCCACCATGCTTGCGGATAAATATTCGAAAGCCAATTTCTCTGCCGTCACAGCCAAGGAAGACGCGCCGCTTGAGGAAGCCGTGTCGCTTCTGCTGCGTGAAAAGCTGACCGGACGGGCCGCACCTGCGGAAGCCGGACAGGTGCTGGAACTGTGGCGCGACTGGATCGAGCAGAAGGCTGCCGCCGATATTGCGCGGCTTGGCGACGATCTTGAAGACCAGCAGGCTTTTGCGCGCACGGTGCGTGACATGCTCGCCTCCATGGATATGGCGGAAGAGCTGTCGCAGGAAGAACCAAGCGACGAGGAAGAGCAGAACGACGAGCAGACGCCTGATTCCGACGAGAACGAGGAAGGCGGCGACGAGAGCCAGGAAGGTTCCGATTCCGCTGAAAGCGAGGAATCCGACAGTTCGAGCGATGAAGGCGAGCAGGGCGAAATGGATGCCGCCGATGCTTCTGCCGACGACATGGACGACAGCGATGATATCGACGCGGAAACGCCGGGAGATACGCGCCGTCCGAACCAGCCTTTCGCCAATTTTGCCGAGCATGTCGACTACAAGGTCTTCACGCGCGAGTTTGACGAAGAGGTCGAG
>Ga0182737_1000515_pt1 | contig 53817 bp, 44 predicted proteins | sample eDN5th30CBELigOP_FD_128878 | JGI IMG/M metagenome (GOLD analysis project Ga0182737, IMG submission 128878) | Enriched Organic Plus compost microbial communities from Emeryville, California, USA - eDNA 5th pass 30_C BE-Lig OP (version 2) (version 2) ...
CAGCAGGTGGCTTTCGATCATCACGCCCACGATGCGCGTGTCGCCGGCCTCGAGCTGGCGCGCCACGTCGTCGGCCACTTGCGGCTGGTTCTCGGGCTTCTTGCTGCTGTTGGCGTGGCTGGCGTCGATCATCACGCGCTGCGCCAGGCCCGACTTGGCCATGTCCTGGCAGGCGGCCGACACGCTGGCGGCGTCGTAGTTGGGCGTCTTGCCGCCGCGCAAAATGACGTGGCAGTCTTCGTTGCCGGCGGTGGACACGATGGCCGAATGCCCGCCCTTGGTCACCGACAGGAAATGATGCGGCTGCGAGGCCGCCTTGATGGCATCCACGGCGATCTTGACGTTGCCGTCGGTGCCATTCTTGAAGCCCACCGGACACGACAGCCCGGAAGCCAGCTCGCGGTGAACCTGGCTTTCGGTCGTGCGCGCCCCGATGGCGCCCCAGGACACCAGGTCGGCGATGTACTGAGGCGTGATCATGTCCAGGAACTCGCAGCCGGCCGGCAGGCCCTGGCTGTTGATGTCCAGCAGCAGTTCGCGGGCCACCCGGATGCCGCGGTTGATGTCGAAGCTGCCGTCCAGGCCCGGGTCGTTGATCAGGCCTTTCCAGCCCACCGTGGTGCGCGGCTTCTCGAAGTACACCCGCATGACGACTTCCAGTTCGCCTTTCAGGCGATCGCGCACCGGCTTGAGGCGGCCGGCATATTCCAGCGCCGCCTTGGTATCGTGGATGGAACATGGCCCGATGACCACGATCAGGCGGTCGTCCATGCCGTGCAGGATGCGGTGCATGGCCTGGCGCGCGGCGAAGACGGTCTCGGACGCCGGCTGCGTGCACGGGAATTCGCGCATCACATGCGACGGGGGATTCAGTTCTTTGATCTCGCGGATGCGAAGATCGTCGGTGTTGTACGACACGGTGTGGCTCCTGGGTTGCCCGCCAGGCTGACGGCACAAAAAAGCCGCCAGGGGGCTGGCGGCTTTTTCGAGGGATCTTTTACGGACTTCAGTGTGAGCGCGTCCCTTCCTCCGCCAGCGGCTTCAGAAAACCATAAAAATAAAAGTAAAAAGCGGGGGACGCGAATTTCATGACGAGAAACTCTAGCACAAAACCCGCGGCAGCGCCAAGCCGGCCCGGCCAACGGCGGGCGGCATGGCCGCGCCGGCCAAGCCAATCCGGCACGCTACACTACCCCGACGACGCCGGGCAGCCCGCCTGGCGCCCAGCCCGATTTCCGTCCGTGCCAGAACCTGCTTTCCGCCCGTACCGGCAGCCCCCTTCCCGCGGCGTACGCCGCCGCCCTGCTTCATGGCCATGGCAATCCTGACGGGCGCGCGGCGCTGGCTGGCCATCCTGGCGGGCCTGGTCCTGCTGGGACTGGCGGTGGCGCTGACCGCCAGCTGGATCATGCGCGACACCTCGCCCCAATACCAGACCCAGGCGCGCACCGGCGCCGGCGAACTGCTCAAGCTCACCCTGCCGGATGGCTCCACCGCCGCGCTGAATCGCCACACCGCCCTGACCGTCGCCTACTACGCGCGGCGGCGCCATGTGGCGCTGGCCCAGGGCGAAGCGTTCTTCCACGTGCGCTGGCAGGCGCGCGTGGCGTTCGAGGTCAGCAATGGCGCCGACAGCGTGGAAATCGTGGGGACGCGGGTGCAGGTGCCCGATACGCTGTTCAATGTGCAGGCGGCGCCCGACCGGCTGCAGGTGCAGGTGCAAAGCGGCAGCCTGAAAGTGCGCACCGCCACGGCCGGCCCACGCGAATTCGTCGAGATGACCGCGGGCGACAGCCTGACCGTCTGGCGCGGCCAGCACCGCCACGAACTGGCGCGCGTCGACCCGGCCACGGTGGCCGGCTGGCTGTCGGCGCGCTGACCGGCCGCGCGCGGCCGGGGCCTCAGGCGGTGCCGCCCACCGTCAGGCCATCCATGCGCACCGTGGGCATGCCCACGCCGACCGGCACGCTCTGGCCGTCCTTGCCGCACGTGCCCACGCCCGAATCCAGCCGCAGGTCGTTGCCGATCAGGCTGACGCGGTTCATCGCGTCGGGGCCGTTGCCGATCAGGGTGGCGCCCTTGACCGGGTAAGTCACCTTGCCGTTCTCGATCATGTAGGCTTCCGAGGCCGAGAACACGAACTTGCCGTTGGTGATGTCGACCTGGCCGCCGCCGAAATTGGCCGCATAGATGCCGTGCTTGACCGACGCGATGATCTCCTCGGGCGGCGTCTGGCCGGCCAGCATGTAGGTATTGGTCATGCGCGGCATGGGCAGGTGGGCGAACGACTCGCGCCGGCCGTTGCCGGTGGCGGCCGTCTTCATCAGGCGGGCATTCAACGTGTCTTGCATGTAGCCGCGCAGGATGCCGTCCTCGATCAGCACGTTGCGCTGCGTGGCATTGCCCTCGTCGTCGATGTTCAGCGAACCGCGGCGGTCCGGCAGCGTGCCGTCGTCGATGACGGTAACGCCCTTCGAGGCCACGCGCTGGCCGATGCGGCCGGCGAACACGCTCGACCCCTTGCGGTTGAAATCGCCTTCCAGGCCGTGCCCCACCGCCTCGTGCAGCAGGATGCCCGGCCAGCCCGAGCCCAGCACGACCGTCATTTCGCCCGCCGGCGCCGGGCGCGCATCCAGGTTGACCATCGCCTCGTGCACGGCGCGCTCGACATAGCCCTGCAGCATCTCGTCCGTGAAATAGGCCAGCCCGGTGCGCCCGCCGCCGCCGGCATGGCCCATCTCGCGCCGCCCATTGCGTTCGGCGATCACGGTCAGCGATAGACGCACCAGCGGGCGCACGTCGGCCGCCAGGCGGCCGTCGCTGCCGGCCACCAGCACCACGTCGTACTCGGCGCCCAGCCCGGCCATGACCTGGATGACATGCGGGTCGCGCGCGCGCGCCATGCGCTCGACGCGTTCCAGCAGCGCCACTTTCTCGGGCGCGCTCAGGGTGGCCAGCGGATCGAGGTCGGCGTACAGGCTGCGCCCGGCCTGGGGCGGCACCTGGGCGGCCACCTTCACCTTGCCGGCGCCGCGCCGGGCGATGCCGCGCACCGTGCGCGCCGAGGACAGCAGCGCCTCGGGCGACAGCGAATCGGAATAGGCAAAGGCGGTTTTCTCGCCGCTGATCGCCCGCACGCCCACGCCCTGCCCGATGGAAAAGCTGCCGGTCTTGACGATGCCTTCTTCCAGGCTCCAGCCCTCGCTGCGGGTGTACTGGAAATACAGGTCGGCGTAGTCGACCTTGTGCGTGAAGATTTCGCCCAGCGCGCGCGCCATGTCGGCTTCGGTCAGGCCCCATGGGTCCAGCAGCAGCGACTTGGCGGTGGCCAGGGATTGGATATCGGGATCGCTCAGGTTCATAAGATAGGTGTCTTTACAGGACTCGATGGCGCAGTGCCGGCAGGGACGCGCGCACTTGCGCCAGGCGCTCAGGCTCTATCGTACCGCTGACCACGCCGGGGCCTTCGGGCAGCACCTCGACGACCTCGCCCCAGGGATCCACCAGCATCGAATGGCCCCAGGTGCGCCGTCCGTTCGGATGATTGCCGCCCTGGGCGGCCGCCAGCACATAGCACTGGTTCTCGATGGCGCGCGCGCGCAGCAGCAGTTCCCAGTGGGCCTTGCCTGTGGTGTAAGTGAAGGCGGCGGGCACCAGAATCAAGTCCACCGGCCCCATGGCGCGGTAAAGCTCGGGGAATCGCAGGTCGTAGCATACCGACAGCCCCACCCGCCCCCAGGGCGCGTCGAAAGACCGCACCGCCTCGCCCGGGCGGATGGCGATGGATTCGTCGTAGGCTTCGGTGCCGCGCTGGAAATTGAACAGGTGGATTTTGTCGTAGCGCGCCAGGGACTTGCCATCGGGGCCGTAGACGAATGTCGTATTGAATACCCTGCCCGGATCCGGGCAGGTCAGCGGCAAGGTGCCGCCGGCCAGCCATATTCCGTGGCGAGCGGCCCGATCGGACAGGAATTCCTGGATCGGGCCCGCGCCCGGCTCTTCCTTGATTGCCAGTTTCTGCAGGTCGCCCTGCCCCATGAAGCAGAAATACTCGGGCAGCGAAACCAGTTTGGCGCCCGCCCCCGCGGCTTTATCGATTAATTCGCCGGCTTGCTGCAGATTATCCTGGACATTAGGGCTTGAAACCATCTGAATGGCAGCCACTGACACCGAATTCGACCCTGAAACACCCATTTTTCAACCCTCTGGCAATGACAAAATCAACCCACAATAATGAACAGGCCGGCCATTTTATGTATTATTGCCAATACAGCCGCATTTACCGGCCATAACCCCGTAATAAACCGCTCTGATTATTCTCCAGGACCCACCATGCCCCGTGAATCCTACGCCTCGCTGCAGGCGAAGATAGAAAAAGAAATCACCAAACTTCAAAAGAAAGCCGAAGCCCTGCAAACCAAGCGCCGCAAGCCCGTTATCGCCACCATCGTGGCTTCGATGCGGGAATACAATATTACCCCCGAAGAAATCGCCGCCGCATTCGGCGGCGGCGCCCGGGCGCCGCGCGCCGCGTCCGGCCGCAAGGCCGCTGCGCCGGCCGCCAAGCGCCAGGTGGCCCCGAAATACCGCCATCCCGAGACCGGCGAGACCTGGAGCGGCCGCGGCAAGGCGCCGCGCTGGCTGACCGCCGAAGAAGCCGCCGGCAACAGCCGCGACACCTTCCTGATCGCCGAATAAGGGCGCGGCGGCGGGCATCCATGGCAGATGCCGGGCATTATCCCCGGCGGGCCGGCGTGAAAACCGCCGGTCCCGCGCCACGCCGCGATATCCGAAAATACCCAGCCGGCGGCGAACTGCCGGGACACGGCATTAGCGCTCCGCGGGATATTCTACTTCGCGTTCCGAACCATTATTGCCGGGGAAATCATCGAAAATAGCCCGGACTAAATATGGCATGGTACGTACAAGATTTTCACGGCCAGTAACAATATACGCGGTCGAGCGATATACTTCGGCGCCCTGGCGGGCCGTATCGTGGATTTCCACGCTCAGGCGATTTCGATAAGCCACCGTGGGCACATCGACCCAGTCGGGCCCCCAGTAGCCAAACCCGCCGCCCCACCAGCGCGGCCCGTAAAACCCGCCGTAGCCGCCATAGAAATACGGATCGTATGCCCGGCGCACCATTACCTGGGTCTGCTCGGAGCCATACCGGAACGACACGGTAAAGCGGGCCGGCTGCCCGGCTTTCGCCTCGACCAGCCCGGTAGGCCCGATACCGGCGCGCATCGCATCCTGGTAGGCCTGATATTCGAGATTGCCGGCCTGGCCGGGCGTGGCGTCCACGAACCGGTACGTGGCACCCACCACATCGGACGGCCATTGCTGGAACGACGTGACCCGGGCCTGCACCGTGGGCGTGCCGCAGCCGGTCAGCAGCCCGGCCGACAGCGCGACCGCAATACCGGCCCAGCGCCACAGGCCGAGCCGGATTCTGGATTGGAACATGTGTGGTTCTCCTGCGAGGGCGCCCATCATACGTAAACTTCGACCCGGCCGGCCGGCGAAAGTTTTCAACCGGATATTTCCGCGGATAAATGCCCGCCGGGGTGCCACTACAATACGGCATTGCTTATTCTGAACCGATCCCGGCATGCGCACCGAAACGCCTGTAACTGTATATCGCAAGGATTATCAGCCCTATCCTTACGCCATCCCCGAAGTTGCCCTGGCGTTCGACCTGGAACCGGAATCCACCCGCGTGCACAGCACCCTGCGCGTCGAGCGCAAGCCCGATGCGCAGGCCGACGCGCCCCTGGTGCTGGACGGCACCGAGCTCGAGCTGGTGTCCCTGCGGGTCGACGGCGCGCCCTGGCCCGCCGGGCGCTACACCCTGGACGAGGCCGCCCTGACGCTGTCCGGCCTGCCCGCCCAGGCCACCATCGAGATCGTCAGCCGCTGCCGGCCCAGCGCCAATTCCACCCTGATGGGCCTGTACGTGTCGGGCGGCAATTTCTTCACCCAATGCGAGGCCGAGGGCTTCCGGCGCATCACCTGGTTCGCCGACCGGCCCGACGTGATGTCGCGCTACCGGGTCACCCTGCGCGCCGGCGCCGATTATCCGGTGCTGCTGTCCAACGGCAACCTGCTGGCCTCGCGCGCCCTGCCCGACGGCCGCCAGGAAGCCCAGTGGGAAGACCCCTTCCCCAAGCCCTGCTACCTGTTCGCCCTGGTGGCGGGCAAGCTGACCCATCGCGAAACCACGGTGCGCACCGCCTCCGGGCGCGCCGTGCTGCTGCAGGTCTATAGCGACCCGGGCGCCGAAGACCGCACCGAATGGGCGCTGGAATCGCTGGTGCGCGCGCTGCGCTGGGACGAAACCCGCTTCGGCCTCGAACTGGACCTGGACCGCTTCATGGTGGTCGCCGTGCGCGACTTCAACATGGGCGCCATGGAAAACAAGGGCCTGAACATCTTCAACGCCGCCTACGTGCTGGCCGACCCGCAGACCGCCACCGACGCCAATTACGAAGGCATCGAGGCGGTCATCGGCCATGAGTATTTCCACAACTGGACCGGCAACCGCGTCACTTGCCGCGACTGGTTCCAGCTGAGCCTGAAAGAAGGGCTGACCGTCTTCCGCGACCAGGAGTTCACCGCCGACATGATGGCGCGCGGCCTGGATGCGGCCGCGGCCGCCAGCGCGCGCGCCGTCAAGCGCATCGACGACGTCGTGACCCTGCGCGCGGCGCAGTATCCCGAGGACGCCGGCCCCATGGCCCACCCGATCCGCCCGGAAAGCTACCAGGAGATCGGCAATTTCTACACCGCCACGGTGTACGAGAAAGGCGCCGAGGTCATCCGCATGCAGCACACGCTGCTGGGCCCGGAAGGCTTTCGCGCCGGCATGGACGAATACTTCCGGCGCCACGACGGCCAGGCCGTTACTTGCGACGACTTCGTCGCCGCGATGGAATCGGTCTACGCGAACCAGCACCCGGGCCGCGACCTGTCGGTGTTTCGCCGCTGGTACCGGCAGGCCGGCACGCCGCGCGTCGCCGTCGGGCTGGAGCACGACGCCGCCCGCCAGCGCTGCACCGTCACGCTAAGCCAGCGCTGCCCGCCGGTGGGCGTGGAAAAGCGCGCCGGCGACGGTTACGCCAAGGCTCCCTTCCACATTCCTTTCGCGCTGGGCCTGCTCGACCCGCAAGGCCGTGCGCTGCCGCTGCGCGGCGCCGCCGGCACGCAGGACACGGCGCTGCTCGAACTGACGCAGGAAAGCCAGCAGTGGGTGTTCGAAGGCATCCCCGAGCGGCCGATCCCGTCGCTGCTGCGCGGGTTTTCCGCGCCCGTCATTGTCGAGTACGACTGGACCGACGCCGAACTGGCGCTGCTGTCGGCGCACGACACCGACCCCTTCGCGCGCTGGGAAGCCGGCCAGGAACTCGCCACCCGCCAGATCCTGGCGCTGGCGGCGCAACACCAGGCGGGCGCGGCCCTGCAGGCCGATCCGGCCTTCGTCGCCGCCTGGCGCGCCCTGCTGACCGACCCCGCGCTGGACGCCGGCTATCGCGCCCGCGCGCTGGCCCTGCCATCGGAAAAGACCCTGGCCGAGCGTATGCAGGTCATCGATCCGCCCGCCTTGTCGGCGGCGCGCGGTTTCCTGCGCGCCGAATTGGGCCGGCAGCTGGCGGCGCAATGGCGCGCCGCCTTCGACGCCAACCAGACGCCGGGCGCCTACAGCCCGGCCCCCGGCCCGGCGGGCCAGCGGGCCCTGAAGAACCAGGCGCTGGGCCACTTGATGGCCGCCGGCGTCGCCGGCGCGCAGGCCCTGGCCCAGGCCCAGTTCGACCAGGCCGGCAACATGACCGACAGCATCGCGGCCCTGTCGGCCCTGGTGAACGAAGGGCAAGGCGCCGTCCGCGCGCAGGCGCTGGACGCCTTCTATGCCCGCTGGAAAGACGACCCGCTGGTGGTCGACAAGTGGTTCACGCTGCAGGCCACCGCGCGCGGCACCGACGTCGACGCGGTGCGCGCCCTGATGGCGCATCCCGCCTTCACGTTGCGCAACCCCAACCGCGCCCGCGCGCTGGTGTTCCAGTTCTGCCTGAACAACGCGCGCGGCCTGCATCGCGCCGATGGCGCCGGCTATGCCTACTGGGCCGAACAGGTGCTGGCGCTGGACGCGCTGAACCCCGAGATCGCCGCCCGCCTGGCGCGCGCGCTGGACAACTGGGCGCGCTTCGTGCCCGCCCTGCGCGCGCCCATGCAGGCCGCACTGCAGCGCGTGCGCGACCAGGCGGGCCTGTCGCGCAACGTGCTTGAAATCGTATCCAAGGCGCTGGAATTCGCCGCTTGAATTCCGCACCCCTGTTCGCTGCCAACGGAGACTTCTCTTGAAACGCAAAACCCTCACTCAATACCTGGTCGAGCAGCAGCGCTCGGCCCAGGCCCTGGCCCCCGAAGTCCGACTGCTGATCGAAGTGGTGGCGCGCGCCTGCAAGGCCATCAGCCACGCCGTCAGCAAGGGCGCCCTGGGCGGCGTGCTGGGCAGCCTCGAATCCGAGAACGTGCAAGGCGAGGTGCAGAAAAAGCTCGATGTGCTGTCCAACGAAATCCTGCTGGAAGCCAACGAATGGGGCGGGCACCTGGCGGCGATGGCCTCCGAGGAAATGGAGACCATCCACCTGATCCCCAACCGCTATCCCAAGGGCGAATACCTGCTGCTGTTCGATCCCCTGGACGGCTCGTCGAACATCGACGTCAACGTCTCGATCGGCACCATTTTCTCGGTGCTGCGCGCGCCGCACAGCGTGGCGGGCGCCGAACCCGTCTGCGAGCAGGATTTCCTGCAGCCCGGCAGCCAGCAGGTGGCCGCCGGCTATGCCGTCTATGGGCCGCAGACCATGCTGGTGCTGACCATCGGCACCGGCGTGGTGGGTTTCACGCTGGATCGCGAGATGGGGTCCTGGGTGCTGACGCACGAGCAGATCCGCATTCCCGAAGACACCAAGGAATTCGCCATCAACATGTCGAACATGCGCCACTGGGCCCCGCCGGTCAAGCGCTACATCGACGAATGCCTGGCCGGCAAGACCGGCCCGCTGGGCAAGGACTACAACATGCGCTGGATCGCCTCGATGGTGGCCGACGTGCATCGCATCCTTACCCGCGGCGGCATCTTCATGTACCCCTGGGATGCTCGCGAGCCCGGCAAGGCCGGCAAGCTGCGCCTGATGTACGAGGCCAATCCGATGAGCATGATCGTCGAGCAGGCCGGCGGCGCGGCCATCGACGGCAAGCAGCGCATCCTGGATATCCAGCCCGACAAACTGCACCAGCGCGTCAGCGTGATCCTGGGCTCGAAGAACGAGGTCGATCGGGTGGGACGCTATCACGCCGAAGCCAACGGCGGTTGATATATCCGGCGGGCTGCCGCCCGCCGGGATGCCGGGCCCCTGCTGGGTGCCCGGCCAAGGGGAAGGCTTACTTCACTTCCTCTATGGTCTTCACATCGTCCTTGTTGATCTGGACCTTGTGGCCATCCCTCTCGTATTCGTAGAAGCCCGTATCCTCGTTGTATTGGGGCTCGTCCGGGGTGACGACCTGGCTGCCGTCGCGCTTTTCCACCATCGATGGCGACGAGCAGCCCGCCAGTACGCCGACTCCGGTCACGATCAGGGCGAGCGTCATGGTCTTCAGTTTCATGGGGCATTTCTCCGTCAGTCTTAAACGAATTTTCACTGTAGGACGACGGCTCTCCCCAGACCGTGACGGGATGTCTTCAAAATGCATAAGTCTGTAATGACAGCGATTTCCGCGGGGGTGCGTCCCCCAGCGGCGCCGCGTCGGTGGGACGCGGCCGCAAAACAAAACCCCCGGCCTGTACGGGCCGGGGGCCTGGTGCGGAAAGACGCGGCAAACACCCTTACACTTTGGCATTGGCCTCGATGTAGCGCCGTACCAACTGTGCGTCGCAATCCATGACCTCGACGCGCTGCGGCAGCGATTCCAGGTCGGCCAGCGCCGGCGGCGGCGTCACCGGCTTGCCCAGCGCCGCTTCGATCGTGTCGGAAAACTTCGCCGGCAGCGCCGTTTCCAGCACCAGCATCGGCACGCCGGGCTCGACGAATTCGCGCGCCACCTTGACGCCATCGGCGGTGTGCGGATCGACCAGCACGCCGGTGGCATCGTAGGTGGCGCGGATCACGGCCAGGCGGTCGGCATGGGTGCTGGTGCCCGCCACGAAGCCGTATTGCGGCTCGAAGGCCGGCTTCAGGGCCGACAGGTCGAAGTAGCCGTCGCGCGCCAGGTCGGCCCACAACGACTTGACGCGCTGCGGGTCGCGGCCGGTCAGGTCGTAGACGAAGCGCTCGAAGTTCGATGCGCGCGAGATATCCATCGACGGGCTGGACGTGGCGTAGGTCTGCTCGGCGTCGCGCGGCCGGTAGATGCCCGTGCGGAAGAATTCTTCCAGCACGTTGTTCTCGTTGGTGGCCAGCACCAGGCGGCGCACCGGCAGGCCCATGGCGCGCGCGATGTGGCCCGACAGGATATTGCCGAAGTTGCCGGACGGCACCGCGAACGACACTTGCTGGCCCGGGCCGGAGGTGGCGCGCAGCCAGCCGTGGAAGTAGTACACCACCTGGGCGGCGATGCGTGCCCAGTTGATGGAGTTGACCGCGCCGATGCGATAGCGGTTCTTGAATTCCAGGTCGCCCGCCAACGCCTTGACGATGTCCTGGGCCTGGTCGAACACCCCGCGCACGGCGATGTTGTGGATGTTCTCGTCTTGCAGCGAGTACATCTGCGCGCGCTGGAAGGCGCTCATGCGGCCGTGCGGCGACAGCATGAACACGGCCACCCCGCGCTTGCCGCGCAACGCGTATTCGGCCGCCGAGCCGGTATCGCCGGAGGTGGCGCCCAGGATGTTGAGCGTGGCGCCGCGCCGGGTCAGCACGTATTCGAAGACCTGGCCCAGGAACTGCATGGCCATGTCCTTGAACGCCAGCGTGGGCCCTTCGGACAGGCCCAGCAGTTGCAGCCCGCCATCCAGCGGACGCAGCGGCACGATGTCTTCGCTGCTGAACACGCCCTGCCGGTACGCGGCGCGCGTCAGGCCGCGCAGGTCTTCGGCCGGGATGTCGGTGGCGAACCGCGACAGCACTTCGTAGGCCAGGTCGGCGTACGACAGGCCGCGCCAGGACTCGAGCGTGTCGGCCGGCACCTGCGGCACGGCTTCGGGTACGGCCAGCCCGCCGTCGGGGGCCAGGCCTTCCAGCAGGATGTCGCTGAAGGCTTGCGGCGCCATGCCGCCGCGAGTGGAAACGTATTTCATGTCAGGGTCTCTACGCGCAGGCGCGTCACGCTGGAGCGCACGAACGGCAACTGCTCGATGCTGCGGATGGCCTGGTCGACGTTGCCCTCGACGGCCTGGTGGGTCAGGAAGATGATGTCGGCGCCGCCGATGTGCGACGGCTGCTGGATCATCGAGCCGATGGAGATGCCGTGGTCGGCCAGGATGCGGGCGATGTCGGCCAGCACGCCAGGCTGGTCGTCCACGCGCAGGCGCAGGTAGTACGACGTGCTGATCTTCTCGATCGGCAGGATGGCCAAGTCGGACAGGGCATCGGGCTGGAAAGCCAGGTGCGGCACGCGGTTGCCGGGATCGGCGGTATGCAGGCGGGTGACGTCGACCAGGTCGGCCACCACCGCCGAGGCGGTGGGGTCTTCGCCGGCGCCCTGGCCGTAGTACAGCGTGGGGCCGACGGCGTCGCCGCGCACCAGCACCGCGTTCATCGCGCCTTCGACATTGGCCAGCAGGCGCTCGGCCGGCACCAGGGCCGGATGCACGCGCAATTCGATGCCGTCGGCGCGGCGCTTGGTGATGCCCAGCAGCTTGATGCGGTAGCCCAGGCGCTCGGCGTGGGTGATGTCTTCCTGGGCCAGCTGCGAGATGCCCTCGATGTAGGCCTTGTCGAACTGCACCGGCACGCCGAATGCCAGCGAGGCCAGCAGCGTGAGCTTGTGGGCGGCGTCCACGCCTTCCACGTCGAAGGTGGGGTCGGCCTCGGCGTAGCCCAGCCGCTGGGCCTCGGCCAGCACGTCGGCGAACGGCAGCCCGCGCGCGCGCATTTCGGACAGGATGAAATTGGTGGTGCCGTTGATGATGCCGGCCACCCATTCGATGCGGTTGGCGGTCAGGCCTTCGCGGATGGCCTTGATGATGGGAATGCCGCCCGCGACGGCGGCCTCGAAGGCCACCATCACGCCCTGCGCCGACGCGGCCGCGAAGATCTCGTTGCCATGCTTGGCCAGCAGCGCCTTGTTGGCCGTGACCACGTGCTTGCCGTGGGCGATGGCTTCCAGCACCAGTTCGCGCGCCAGCGTGTCGCCGCCGATCAGCTCGACCACGATATCGACCTCGGGGTCGCGCACCAGCGCGTGCACGTCGGTATCGACCGGAACCGCGTCGCCGACCCGGCTGCGGGCCTTGGCGACGTCGCGCACCGCGACGCGGCCGACTTCGATGCGCCGGCCCGCGCGGCGGGCGATTTCTTCAGCGTTGCGGACCAGCACGCTCCAGGTGCCGCCGCCCACCACGCCCAGCCCCAGCAGGCCGATCTTGATGGGTTTGAGTTCCGCGGCGGATCGCGGGTGCAAGGGAGTTGCGTGTGTCATCTGGTTTTTCAGTTTTCCATTGCGCGACGTGCGCTCGCGCCGCATGAAGCAGGTGCAGCTCGACTGGGGCCGCCGCGGAGCCGGCTTTGCCGGTCCGCCAGCGTCGCCCCCTTGAGGGCGGTTCCCTGCCCGGCGAATCCGAGCGGCCTGCCAGCCGCGAGGCGGACCGCGCGCAGCGCTTCGGGGGTGGGTTTCATTTCAGCAGGCCATCCTTGCGGAACATGTCCTTGATGCCGCGCACGGCCTGGCGCGTGCGCTGCTCGTTCTCGATCAGGGCGAAACGCACGTATTCGTCGCCGTATTCGCCGAAGCCGATCCCGGGCGAGACGGCCACCTTGGCGTCGGACAGCACGCGCTTGGCGAATTCGAGCGAGCCCATGGCCCGGTAGGGTTCGGGGATTTGCGCCCAGATGTACATGGACGCCTTGGGGATCTCGACGTTCCAGCCGGCCTCGTGCAGGCCGCGCGCCAGCACGTCGCGGCGGCTGCGGTACTGCTCGACCACTTCGGCCACGCAGTCCTGCGGGCCGTCGAGCGCGGCGATGGACGCCACCTGGATGGGCGTGAACGTGCCGTAATCGTGGTAGCTCTTGATGCGCGCCAGCGCGTTGACCAGTTCGCGGTTGCCCACCATGTAGCCGATGCGCCAGCCGGCCATGTTGTAGCTCTTGCTCATGGTGAAGAACTCGACGGCCACGTCGCGCGCGCCGGGCACCTGCATGATCGACGGCGCCACATAGCCGTCGAAGCAGATGTCGGCGTAGGCCAGGTCGTGCACCACCAGGATGTCGTGTTCCTTGGCCAGGGCCACCACGCGCTCGAAGAACGACAGGTCCACGCACTGCGCCGTGGGGTTGCTGGGAAAGCCCAGGATCATCATCTTGGGCTTGGGGATCGACTCGCGCACGGCGCGTTCGAGCTCTTCGAAGAAATCGACGCCCGGCGTCATGCGCACGGAACGGATGTTGGCGCCGGCGATGACGGCGCCATAGATATGGATGGGATAGCTGGGGTTGGGCACCAGCACCGTGTCGCCGCGGTCCAGCGTGGCCAGCATCAGGTGGGCCAGGCCCTCTTTCGAGCCGATGGTGACGATGGCTTCGCTGTCGGGGTCGAACTCGACGGCGTAGCGGCGCTGGTACCAGTCGCAGATGGCCTTGCGCAGCCGCGGGATGCCCTTGGACACCGAATAGCCATGGGTGGTGGGGCGGGTCGAGGCCTCGACCAGCTTGTCGACGATGTGCCTGGGCGTGGGGCCGTCGGGGTTGCCCATGGACATGTCGATGATGTCCTCTCCGCGCCGCCGGGCGGCCATCTTGAGCTCGCCGGTGATGTTGAACACGTACGGGGGCAGGCGCTCGATGCGGGAGAACTTCCTCATGGGAATCATTCCTTGACTGGGGACGGGGGAAACGGGGGGTTTGCGGTGCAGCAAAACTTAGTAATCTAGCGCAAGCCGGCCCGGGCGGCAAATGGGTATATTCCGTCCCCTTTGCCCGTGGATACCCTGCAACATGGCGTGATTCCGATGCGCTATGATCGGAATCATAAAGCCGGAGTTTTTATTGAAGCTGCACACCGACCCTGCATCGGCCCTGAATACCGTTACCGCGTACGGTGACGGCTATATCGAGGTCAACCAGGTACGATTTTCCCACGCGGTCGCCTTCGGCCCCGAAGGCACCGTCGCCGAATGGCCGGTCCGGGCCGCCACCGACATCACCGCAGCGCACTTGCAGCAGGCCGCCGGGCTTCCGGAAGCCGCGCGCGATCCGCTGTCGTTCCTGGACGCCCCCGAAGACGCCGCGCCGGCGCCCGGCGCCGGCGGCCCCGAAGTGCTGCTGGTGGGCACCGGCAGCCGCCAGCGGCTGCTCGGCCACGACGTGCTGCGCCCCCTGCTGGCGGCCGGCATCGGCGTCGAGGTCATGGATACCCAGGCGGCCGCCCGCACTTACAACATCCTGATGGCAGAGGGCCGGCGCGTGATCGTCGCCCTGCTGCCCACCGACGGAGATCCCCCAGCATGACGCCACAGATAGGCAAGCCCGCCCCGCTGTTCACCGCCGAGAGCACCATCGGCCCCATCAGCCTCGAACAATGCCAGGGCCGCGCCGTGGTGCTGTACTTCTACCCCAAGGACAACACGCCCGGCTGCACCACCGAGAGCCAGGACTTCCGCGACCTGCACGCCGACTTCCTGCAGGCCGGCGCGGTCGTGGTGGGCATCTCGCGCGACTCGCTGAAGTCGCACCAGAATTTCCAGGCCAAGTACGAATTGCCCTTCCCGCTGATCTCGGACGCGGACGAGACGGTGTGCAATCTGTACGGCGTCATCAAGCAGAAGAATATGTACGGTAAACAGGTACGCGGCATCGAGCGCAGCACGTTTCTGATCGATGCCTACGGCCGCCTGGTGCAGGAATGGCGCGGGGTCAAGGTGCCCAATCACGCCAGCGAAGTGCTGCAGGCTGCCCGCAGTATCGGTTGAACCGTACCGGAATCATCGTCAGGCGCTAGAGCCGGCCCCACAGGAGAATCACCTATATGCCGCTACCGAAGTTGCCCTCCCGACCCGCAGCCATCCTGACATTCCCCTCGGGCGAAGCCGCCCGGAGCAAAGCCCGCGCGGCCAAGGCCGCCCCGCCCGCGCCAGCGGCCCCCGCCGCCCGCGCGACCCCCCTGCCGATGCAACCCGAACTCGAGGGCATCAAGTCGCAATCGCAGGCGCCGGCCGCCGTGCCGGCCCCCGCCCCCGCGCCGCGCGCGGCCCGCGCCGCCAAGCCGGCCGCGCCCCCGGCCCGCAGGCCCAAGGCGCGCGCGCAAAGCGCGGCGCGCAAGCTGTTCGTGCTGGACACCAACGTGCTGCTGCACGACCCCACCTCGCTGTTCCGCTTCGAAGAACACGACATCTTCCTGCCCATGATGACGCTGGAAGAGCTCGACCACCAGAAAAAGGGCATGTCGGAAGTCGCGCGCAATGCGCGCCAGGTCAGCCGGTCGCTGGACGCGCTGGTGCACGACGCGAAGCAGCTCGACGACGGGCTGGAACTGAGCGCGCTGGGCAACAAGGACGCCACCGGCCGCCTGCTGTTCCAGACCACGGCCATCCACAGCACCCTGCCCTCGGACCTGCCCATGGGCAAGGCCGACAACCAGATCCTGGGCGTGGTGCGCGCCCTGCAGGAAAAATTCCCGCAGCGCGAAGTCGTGCTGGTGTCCAAGGACATCAACATGCGCCTGAAGGCCCGCACGCTGGGCATGGCCGCCGAGGACTACTACAACGACCACGTCCTGGAAGACACCGACCTGATGTACTCGGGCGTGATGCAGCTGCCCGAGGACTTCTGGAACCGCCACGGCAAGGACGTCGAATCCTGGCAACAGGGCGGCACCACGTTCTACCGCGTGCACGGCCCGCTGTGCGCGCAGTTCATGGTCAACCAGTTCGTATTCTTCGAAGGCCAGATGCCGCTGTACGCGCAGGTGCGCGAAGTCAGCGGCAAGACCGCGGTGCTGGCCACGCTGCGCGACTATACCCACGGCAAGAACAACGTGTGGGGCATCACGGCGCGCAACCGCGAGCAGAACTTCGCCCTGAACCTGCTGATGAACCCCGACTGCGACTTCGTGTCGCTGCTGGGCCAGGCGGGCACCGGCAAGACGCTGCTGGCGCTGGCCGCCGGCATCACGCAGGTGCTGGAAACCAAGCGCTATACCGAGATCATCATGACGCGCGTCACGGTGCCGGTGGGCGAAGACATCGGCTTCCTGCCCGGCACCGAAGAAGAAAAGATGCTGCCCTGGATGGGCGCGCTGGAAGACAACCTGGACGTGCTCAACATGGGCGACGGCGACGGCGGCGACTGGGGCCGCGCCGCCACCATGGACCTGATCCGCTCGCGCATCAAGGTGAAGTCGCTGAACTTCATGCGCGGCCGCACGTTCCTGAACAAGTACCTGATCATCGACGAAGCGCAGAACCTGACGCCCAAGCAGATGAAGACGCTGGTCACCCGCGCGGGCCCCGGCACCAAGGTGGTGTGCCTGGGCAACGTGGCGCAGATCGACACGCCCTACCTCACCGAGGGCAGTTCCGGCCTGACCTTCGTGGTCGACCGCTTCAAGGGCTGGCCGCACGCCGGGCACGTCACGCTGCAGCGCGGCGAACGCTCGCGCCTGGCCGACTACGCGGGCGACGTCCTGTAATGCACGTCCAGCCGCCGGTCGGCATCACCATGGGCGATGCCGCCGGCATCGGCCCCGAGATCGTCGTCAAGGCCTGCGCCCAGGGGCTCAAGGCGCCGGCCGTGGTGTTCGGCGACGCGGGCGCCATGCGGCGCGCGGCCACGCTGCTGGGCGCCCGGCTGGACATCGCCGAGATCGCCGATGCCGGCCAGGCGCGCGGCGCGCCCGGCCGCATCGAGGTGGTGGCCTGCGGCGCCCCGCTGCCGGCCGACCTGCCCGCCGGGCGCGCCAGCGCCGCGGCGGGCCAGGCCGCCTACGACTACCTGTGCGCGGCCATCGACGCCGCCCAGGCCGGGCAGATCCGCGCCATCGTCACCGCCCCGCTCAGCAAGCATTCCATGCACCTGGCCGGCATCGACCAGCCCGGGCATACCGAGATCCTGGCCGAACGTTCGCACACGGCCGATTTCGCCATGATGCTGGCCAACGACGAACTGCGCGTGCTGCTGGTCACCATTCACATGGCGCTGTCGGCCGTGCCGGCCGCGATCACGCCGCAGGCCGAGGCGCGCGCGATCCGGCTGGCCCAGCGGGCCTGCCGCCAGATGGGCATCGAACGGCCGCGCATCGCGGTGGCCGGGCTGAACCCGCATGCCGGCGAAGACGGCAAGTTCGGCCGCGAAGACCTGGACATCATCGCGCCCGCCATCGCGCAGGCGCGCGCCGAGGGCCTGGACGTGTCCGGGCCGTGGCCCGGCGACACCATCTTCATGCGCGCGCGGCGCGGCGAGTTCGACATCGTCGTCGCGCAATACCACGACCAGGGCCTGATCCCCGTGAAATACCTGGGCGTCGACCAGGGCGTCAACGTCACCGTGGGCCTGCCTTTCGTGCGCACCAGCGTCGACCACGGCACGGCCTTCGACATCGCCTGGAAGGGCGTGGCGGACCACGCGTCGCTGGTGGCGGCGTTCGACCTGGCGCTGGCCATGGCGCCCTAGCGCCGCGGGGCGCCCGCCCCGCGCCATGTCTATTTTCTTTTCCCCAGCTCGGCCGCCAGGCGGGTGCGCGCCAGCCTGCCCGCCGCCGCGCGGCTGGCGCCCTGCCAGTATTCGGGATCGACGTGCTGGATGCGCCGCGCGGTGCTCTGCATGTGGTGAAAGGCCGCGGCGCGGGCCGCATCGATGTCCTGGCGCTCGATGGCGGCGCGGATCGTCTCGTGTTCGTTGCGCACGTCGTCGGCCAGTTGCGCCTGGCGCGCCTCGTTGCCGCGCGTGACCCGTATGGCGTCTTTCAGCGCCCGCGTCAGCATGCCCAGCAGCTCGGGGTAATGCGGGTTGCCGGTGGCATGGGCGATGGCGATATGGAACGCCAGGTCTTCTTCCACGCCGTCGCCGTCCATCTCGACCGCGCGGTCGATCGCGGCCAGCGCCCAGTTGATGCGCAGCATGTCCTGCGCGCTGCGCCGCTCTGCCGCCAGGGCCGCCATTTCGCCTTCCAGGCCGCGCCGCAATTCGATGATGCGCAAGACGCCGCGAGCCGGGTCTTCGTCGGGCTGGCCCAGCCGGAAGGCGTCGCTGGACGACGGATCCAGCACCACGGTGCCGCTGCCCTGGCGGGTTTCCACCAGGCCGGCCGACTTCAGGCGCGAGATCACCTCGCGCACGACCGTGCGGCTGACGCCGTACTGCTCGGTCATGAATTTCTCGGTGGGCAGCCGCGAATTCACGGGATACGCGCCGCGGCGTATCTCTTGGGCCAGCATGTCCGTCAGCCGGTCGGACAGCGTTCCCTCACTGTTCTGCTTGTTTTCTTGCATGGCGAATACTAGCAGCCTGGAATTTTTCTTGACAGATTTGTCATATGAATTGATAGTACCAAAAAATTCGAACAGGAGGCAGGTGCCATGGCAGGCAGCGCGACAAGACCCCGGGCAGCCCTGTGCCGCCGGTTCACGGCCGGCGTCGAGGCGGCGCTGCGCGAACGGTACGACCTGCGCATCAATGAAGCGGACCGCATCTTGTCGCCCGACCAGATCGTGCAATTCGCGCAAGGCGCGGAGGTGCTGTTCGCCAGCGCCACCGAACAGGTCAATGCCGCCGTGCTGCACGGCCTGGCGCCCGCGCTGCGCTATGTCGCGACCCTGTCGGTAGGCTACGACCACATCGACATGCCGGCCGCGCGGGCGCTGGGCATCGGGGTGCTGCACACGCCCGACGTGCTGAGCGACGCCTGCGCCGAAGTGGCCATGATGCTGATGCTCAACGCCTGCCGCCGCGGCTACGAGGCCGACCGCATGGTGCGCAGCGGCAGCTGGCCGGGCTGGGGGCCGACCCAATTGCTGGGCGTCGGCCTGAAAGGCAAGCGCGTGCTGGTGTTCGGCATGGGCCGCATCGGCCGCGAAATCGCCGCCCGCGCCCGCGCCTTCGGCATGGATGTCCACTATCACAACCGGCGCCCGCTGCCGCCGCAACAGGCCGCGGGCGCCACCTACCATGCGGACCTGGACGAAGCGCTGGGCATCGCCGACGTGCTGGTCATCGCCGCGCCCGGCTCGCCGCAGCTCAAGGGCGCGATCGATGCCGGGCGCCTGGCGCGCCTGCCGCCGCACGCCGTGCTGGTAAACATTTCGCGCGGCGACCTGGTGGTCGACGACGCGCTGATCGACGCGCTCGCCAGCGGCCGCCTGTTTGCCGCGGGCCTGGACGTCTACGCCAACGAACCCCATGTCGACCCGCGCTATCGCCAGCTCGACAACGTGTTTCTGTCCCCGCACATCGGCAGCGCCACGCGCGAAACCCGCGATGCCATGGGCTGGCTGCTGATAGACGGCCTGGACACGCTCTACCAGGGCGGCCGCCCCGCCAATTTGCTCGACCCACGCTAATCCACACGAGACTTCCCGATGAACCTGCAACAACCTTCGCTGTTCCGGCAGCAATGCCATGTCGACGGCCAATGGATCGACGCCTCCGACGGCAAGACCATCGCCGTCACCAACCCCGCCGACGGCGCCGTGCTGGGCACCGTGCCCGCGCTGACCCAGGGCGATGTGCACCAGGCCGTCGAGGCTGCCAACCGCGCCCTGCCCGCCTGGCGCGCCATGGCCGCCAAGCAGCGCGCGCAGCTGATCCGCCGCTGGTTCGACCTGTGCATGGCGCACCAGGAAGACCTGGCCAGGCTGCTGACCCTGGAACAGGGCAAGCCGCTCAAGGAGTCGCGCGGCGAGATCGCCTACGGGGCGTCGTTCCTGGAGTGGTTTGCCGAAGAGGCCAAGCGCGTCTATGGCGATGTCATTCCGGCCGCCGCGGCCGACCGCCGCATCGTCGTCATCAAGCAGCCGGTCGGGGTGGTCGCGGCGATTACGCCGTGGAATTTCCCCAACGCGATGATCACGCGCAAGGCAGGCGCGGCGCTGGCCGCCGGCTGCACCATCGTCGTCAAGCCCGCCACGGCAACGCCCTATTCCGCGCTGGCGCTGGCCGAACTGGCGCAGCAGGCCGGCATCCCGGCCGGCGTGCTCAATGTAGTGACGGGCAGTTCCGCGACCGTGGGCGAAGCGCTGACCGGCAACCCCCTGGTGCGCAAGCTGTCGTTCACCGGCTCGACCAGCGTCGGCAAGTTCCTGATGCAGCAGTGCGCCGGCACCATGAAGAAAGTGTCGATGGAGCTGGGCGGCAACGCGCCCTTCATCGTGTTCGACGACGCCGACCTCGACCAGGCCGTGGCCGGCGCCATGGCGTCGAAGTTCCGCAACGCGGGCCAGACCTGCGTGTGCGCGAACCGGATCTTCGTCCAGGATGGCGTCTACGACGCCTTCGCCGAACGCCTCAAGCAGGCCGTGCTGGCCCTGCGGGTGGGCGATGGCCTGCAGGAAGACGTCGACCTGGGCCCGCTGATCGACCGCGCGGGCGTCGACAAGGTGCAAGAACACATCGACGACGCCATCGCCGGCGGGGCCCAGGTGCTGGCCGGCGGCCGCGCGCACGAGCTGGGCGGCCTGTTCTACGAGCCGTCCATCCTGGTCGATGTGCCGCGGCACGCCAAGCTGATGCAGGAAGAGACATTCGGGCCGGTGGCGCCGCTGATTCGGTTCGGCACCGAACAGGAAGTGGTCGAGCTGGCCAACGACACCCCGTTCGGGCTGGCCGCCTATTTCTACACCTCGGACTACCGCCGCGCCTGGCGCGTGGCGGAAGCGCTCGAGACCGGCATCGTGGGCCTGAACGAGGGCATCATCTCGACCGAACTCGCGCCGTTCGGCGGCATCAAGGAATCCGGCATCGGCCGCGAAGGTTCCAAATACGGCGTCGACGACTACGTCGAAATCAAATACATCTGCGCCGGCGGCCTGGGCAAGCCCTGACCCGGCCGGCATTCTTGCGGAGCGATTTCCATGACACCACACCAGCCGCATATCGGCCTGATCGGCGCCGGCCTGATGGGCTCGGGCATCGGCGCCAGCCTGTTGCGCCACGGCTTTCCCCTGACCGTGCTGGAACACCCCGGCAACCAGCCGCTGGACAAGCTGCTGGCCGCCGGCGCGACGACCCGCCCGCGGGCCGCGCAACTGGCCGGCGAGGTCGACATCCTGATCCTGTGCGTGACCGGGTCCCCCCAGGTGGAGGCGGTGCTTTTCCAGCAGGATGGCGTGCTGCAGGGCCTGCGGCGCGGCACCGTCGTCATCGACTGCTCGACCGCCATCCCCTCTTCCACCTTGAAGATCGCCCAGGCGATCGCGGATGCCGGCGGGCAGTTCCTGGATGCCCCGATGACGCGCACGCCGAAAGAAGCCGCCGAAGGCCGCCTGAACCTGATCGTGGGCGGCGACCGCGCGGTCTATGAAAAGTGCCTGCCCGTGCTGCAAAGCTACGCCGAGAACATCGCCTATGCGGGCGGCGTCGGCAGTGGCCACCGGATGAAGCTGCTGCACAACTACGTATCGCTGGGGTTCTCGGCCGTCCTGGCCGAGGCAACGGCCTGCGCGCGCCAGTCCGGCACCGACCCGAACGTCTTCTGCGAGATCCTGGCGGCGGGCGGCGGCGGCGGCGTGGTGCTGAACCGGCTGCGGCCCTATATCGAATCGGCGGATCCCTCGGGTTTCCTGTTCTCGATGTCCAATGCCCTGAAGGACATGGGCTACTACTGCACCATGGCCGGCGAACAAGGCGCGCACGACGGCCTGGCCCAGGCCGTCAGGCGGCTGTACGACGACGCCGCGCGGGCCGGCCTGGAACAATCGCCCGTGCCCATGCTGATCGACCGCCTGGCCGCGCCGCCCGCGGCCGGCAACGCCTGACAGGACGCGCGATGCCCCATCAACGCTACACCCTTTCGGTCATTCCCGGCGACGGCATCGGCAAGGAAGTCGTGCCGGCCGGCCTGCGCGTGCTGGACGCCGTCAGCCGGCTGCACGGTTTCGCCTTGCAGTACCGGCACTACGACTGGAGCTGCGAAACCTACAAGGCCACCGGCAAGATGATGCCCGACGACGGCATCGAGCGGCTGCGCGACAGCGATGCGATCTTCCTGGGCGCGGTCGGGTTTCCCGGCGTCCCCGACCACATTTCGCTGTGGAACCTGCTGATTCCCATCCGCCGCGAATTCGACCAGTACGTCAACCTGCGTCCGGTCCGGCTGCTGCCCGGCGTGCCCTGCCCGCTGGCCAACGCGCACGCGCGCAAGATCGATTTCTGGATCGTGCGCGAGAACACCGAAGGGGAATACTCGCAGCTGGGCGGCCGCATGTTCGCCGGCACCGACAACGAGTTCGTCACCCAGGAAGCGGTATTCACCCGCCGCGGCACCGACCGTATTCTTCGCTTCGCGTTCGAACTGGCCCGGCGGCTGGGCACGCCTCATGTCACCTCGGCTACCAAGTCCAACGGCATCTACCATTCCATGCCCTTCTGGGACGAGCGATTCGCCGCCATGGCGGCCCGATACCCCGACGTGGCCACGGACCAGTACCACATCGATATCCTGGCGGCGCGCTTCGTCATGTCGCCCGAACGCTTTGACGTGGTGGTGGGCTCGAACCTGTTCGGCGACATTCTGTCCGACCTGGGCCCCGGCGTCACCGGCACGATCGCCGTCGCGCCCAGCGCCAACCTCAACCCGGAACGCAAGTACCCGTCGATGTTCGAGCCCGTGCATGGCTCGGCGCCCGACATCGCGGGCCGCGGCATTGCCAACCCGGTGGGGCAGATCTGGTCGGCGGCCATGATGCTGGAACACCTGGGCGAACGCGAGGCGGCCGCCACGGTGATGCACGCCATCGAAGCCGCATTGTCGGCCCGCGACAGGCAGGTGACGCCCGACCTGGGCGGCCAGGCCAGCACCGAGGCCTTCACCGCGCAGATCCTCGGCCACATCCAGTGACCTCGCCCCCCAGGCCCGCCCCCGCCATGGACAATACCGCCCTGCCGCCCAAAGTCGTGCTTACCGATGCCATCCACCCCGAGGCGCATGCCATGCTGGCCGGCGAGGCGCGGGTAACGACGCTGGATGCCGGCCTGCAACCGGCCGCCGCCGCGCGGGCGCTGCGCGCCGAGATCCGCGATGCGCAGGGGCTGATCGTGCGCCGGCCGTTGCCGCCCGACCTCTTCGACGGGCCGCACGCCTTGCGCGGCGTGGTTCGCCACGGCGTCGGGCTGGACTTCATCCCCCTGGCCAGCGCCACCCGCCAGGGGCTGCCGGTGGCGAACACGCTGGCGGCCAACGCCAACGCGGTGGCCGAATACGCCATCGCCGCCATACTGGAAAACGCGCGGCGCTTTCGGTTCTTCGACCGCCAGGTGCGGCAGGGCAACTGGAACGCGCGCGGCGACGCGGCCGCCACGACGTCCGAATTGCGCGGGCGCACGCTCGGCCTGGTGCTGGTCAATGTGGCCCGCGGCGCGGTGATCCACGAACCCGATCTCGTCGATGCGCTGGAAGCCGGCCGCATCGCCGGCGCCGCGCTGGACGTATTCGCCACCCAGCCGCTGCCGATGGACAGCAGGCTGCTGAACCACCCGCGGGTGGCGCTGACGCCCCACCTGGCCGGCACCACGGGCGATGCGGCGCTGGCCATGGGCCTGATGGCCGTGCGCACGCAACTGGCCCTCATCCGCGGGGAACGCCCCGACCATGTCGTCAATCGCCAATGCTACGAAAAGGAGACCTCGTGAAAATCACCCGCATGACCGCCGTTCCCATTTCCTACCGCCTGCCCGAGGGCAAGACCGTCACCATGGGCGTGGGCAGCACCTTGAAGCGCGACGCCATCGTGGTGCGCGTGGAGACATCCGAAGGCATCGTGGGCTATGGCGAATCGCACCCGGGCCGCAGCCCGGGCGCCATCGTCAGCCACATCCACAATACCCTGTCGCCGCTGCTGGTCGGCATGCCGGCCACCGACGTGGTGGGCGCCTGGCAGCGCGTGCACCGCATGCAGTTCTCCAGCCACGGCCTGGGCGCCGGCGCCGCCCTGGCGCTGTCGGGCATCGACATGGCGCTGTGGGACATCCGCGGCAAGGCCGCCAACATGCCGCTGTACGAGCTGCTGGGCGGCTCGCGCAGGCGCCTGCCCGCCTATGCCGGCGGCATCGCGCTGGGATACCAGCCGCCGCAGGCGCTGGCCGAGGAAGCACAGTCGTACATCGAGCAAGGGTATCGGGCGATCAAGCTGCGCATCGGCGATACCGTCAAGGACGACATCGCGCGCTGCCGGCACGTGCGCAAGGTGGTCGGCGACGACATCGACATCCTGACCGACGCCAACACGGCCTACACCATCGCGCAGGCGCGCCGGGTGCTGCCGGCGCTGGCGGACATCCAGGCCGGCTGGCTGGAAGAACCCTTTGCCTGCAACGATTTCGCGTCTTATCGCGAAGCCGCCAGGATCACGCCGCTGGTGCCCCTGGCGGCCGGGGAAAACCACTTCATGCGGTTCGAGTTCGCCCAGATGCTGGAGGCTGGCGCCGTCCAGGTATGGCAGCCCGACCTGTCCAAGACGGGCGGCATCACCGAAGCCCTGCGGATCGCCGCCATGGCGTCGGCGTTCCGCATTCCCATCCACGCGCACAGCTCGGCTACCGGCCTGAACCACGCCGCCTCGCTGCACTTCCTGGCGGCCACCGAGAACTCGGGGTATTTCGAGGCCTGCGTCTCGCACTTCAACCCGTTCCGCGACATGTTCGGCCCGACCTTCGCGATCGGCAAGGACGGCTGCGTCGAACCGCCGGCCGGGCCCGGGCTGGGCGTGGAAGTGGACGAAGCCATATTCAAGAAATTCCCGGTGGTCGATGGGCCGGGATATGTCGTGAAGTTCTAGTTCCCACATCCCTATACAAACCAACGGCCCGCGGGTCGAGGAGACAACATGAACATTGGAAAACTGGCTTTGCTTCTGGGCGGCTGGAGCATGGCGGCCGCGTTGGCGGCCCCGCTCGCGGCCGACGCGGCGCCATACCCGGACAAGCCCGTCCGTATCGTCGTGCCCTACACGCCCGGCGGCTTCAACGACACGCTGGCCCGCACGGCCAGCGAATACCTGACCCGGACGTGGAAACAGTCGGTGGTGGTCGAGAACAAGCCCGGCGGCAACACCCTGATCGGCAACACCCTGGTCGCGCAGTCGCCGCCCGACGGCTACACCCTGCTGATCACGCCGCTGCCGTTCTCGGCGCTGCCCGGGCTGTACCGCGACAAGATGCCCTACGATGCCCTGAAGGACTTCGAGCCGGTGATCTGGGCGGGCAGCACGCAGAACATCCTGACCGTGCGCGCCGATTCCCGCTTCAAGAACGTCAAGGAACTCATCGCCTATGCCAAGGCCAACCCCGGCAAGCTCAACTACGGGTCGACCGGTTCCGGTTCGTCGAACCACCTGTCGATGGAGCTGTTCCTGGAACTGACGGGCACCAAGATGACCCACATCCCGTACAAGGGCAGCGCGCCCGCGGTGACTGCCCTGCTGGCGGGCGACATCGACGTGCTGTTCGACAACCTGCCGAATGTCTACCCCAACATCACGGCCGGCAAACTGGCCGCGCTGGCCGCCACGGGCACCCGGCGCGCGCCCCTGCTGCCCAATGTGCCCACCGTGGCCGAAGCCGGCGTGCCGGGCTACGAGGTGACGGTCTGGTTCGGCATGCAGGCGCCGGCCGGCACGCCCGCCGACGTGGTGAAGAAAGTCAACGCGGGCATGGTGCAGATGCTGCGCGAACAGGACGTGATCGACAAGTTCGGCAAGCAGGGCGTGGAAATCGTCGCCAGTTCGCCGGCGCAGTTCAAGGCCCTGGTCGATGCCGAAGTGAAGAAATGGGGCGGCGTGATCGACCGCGCGGGCATCAAGATCGAGTAGGCGCACGGGCGGCTGGCCTACGGGAAGCTGAACGCGGCGCCCCGCTCGGGCGTCTACAATACCGCCCTTTGGCCGCCCCCCGGGCGGCCCCCGCCCAGCCGCCCGCTTGCCCCCATGTCCCGCTACGCCCGCTTCCTGCCCGACCGCTTCACCCTGTTTCTCGTCATCACGGTTCTGATCGCCAGCGTGCTGCCCGCCCGCGGCGCCGGCATGGTGGCGTTCAGCTGGATCACCAACCTGGGCATCGCCCTGCTGTTCTTCCTGCACGGCGCGCGCCTGTCGCGCGAGGCCATCGTGGCGGGCATCACGCACTGGCGCCTGCACCTGACGGTGTTCTCGGCCACCTTCATCATGTTCCCGCTGCTGGGCGTGGCCCTCAAGCCCGTGCTGCAGCCGCTGGTGACGCCCGAGCTCTACACCGGCGTGCTGTTCCTGTGCTGCCTGCCCGCCACGGTGCAGTCGGCCATCGCCTTCACGTCGATGGCGCGCGGCAATGTGCCGGCCGCGGTGTGCAGCGCCTCGGCCTCGAGCCTGCTGGGCATCTTCCTGACGCCGCTGCTGGTGGGCACGGTCGTGGCGGCCAGCGCCAGCGCGCCGATCTCGTACGACGCGGTGGGCAAGATCATGCTGCAGCTGCTGCTGCCTTTCGTGCTGGGGCAGTTCATGCGCCGCTGGATCGGCGCCTGGGTCTATCACCGCAAGGCCCTGTTGAAGTTCGTCGACCAGGGCTCGATCCTGCTGGTGGTGTATACGGCCTTTTCCGAAGCCGTCAACGAAGGCCTGTGGCACCAGACGCCGGTGCCGGCCCTGCTGGGCCTGGTGGGCGTGTGCGTGATACTGCTGGTGCTGGCGCTGCTGGGCTGCGCGGCCCTGGGCCGGCTGTTCAAGTTCAGCCTGGAAGACCGCATCACCCTGCTGTTCGGCGGGTCGAAGAAAAGCCTGGCCAGCGGCATTCCGATGGCGCAGGTGATTTTCGCCGGCCAGGCCGTGGGCGCCATCGTGCTGCCCTTGATGCTGTTTCACCAGATCCAGCTGATGGTATGCGCGGTGCTGGCCGCGCGCTACGCCAAGCGGCCGCACTGACCCGCGCCGGGCCGCGCGCTAACCGGCCATCAGCCGGCGCCAGCCGTCCCACCCCAGCCGGCGCAGGGTGTCGATGTTCTTCTCGTAGATCTCGGCGGCGTCGCCGAACGCCTCGACCGCACGGTCGATGCTGTCTTCGCGCAGCAGGTGCAGGACCGGATGCGGCGAACGGTTGGTGCAGTTCTCGATATCGTCGGGCCCGGTATCGGCGAACTGGAACGCCGGATGGAAGGTGGCCACCTGCAATTCGCCCACCAGCCGCATGCGCTTGAGCAGGCGGTCCGACAGGTCGGCGAAATCGTTGAACTCGTAGAAATCGTCCAGCGCGTCCGGCAGGATCAGCAAGGTGGTGTCCAGCTGCGCCGGGTCGGCCTGCGCCAGCAGCAGGAGCTCGTCTTCCAGGTCGGCCAGCACGCCCTCGGCGTCGGTGGCGTCGCTGGCCGCGTAGCGCACCTGGTTCTTCACTTGCACCGCCTTGGCGAACGGGCACAGGTTCAGGCCGATGACGGCCCGCTCGACCCACTGGCGGGTCTCGTCGATGATGCGCTGGTAGGCGCCGTCGGTATGGACCATGTGCGCGCGATCAGGCCGGCATGGCCGCGATGGTTTGCGCCACGGCGGCGGTCAGGCGCTTGCCATAGGGCACGTGCAGGAATTCGTTGGGCCCGTGCGCGTTCGAGCGCGGCCCCAGCACGCCGCAGACCATGAACTGCGCCTTCGGAAACCCCTGCTGCAGCAGGCTCATCAGGGGAATGGTGCCGCCCTGCCCGATATAGCCGCACGGCGCGTCGTAATACTGGCGCGAGGCGGCGTCCAGCGCCTGGGTCAGCCAGGCCGCGGATGCGGGTGCGTTCCAGCCGGTGGCCGCGCCCTGGTTGGCGTGGAAAATGACCTTGGCGTTATAGGGCGAATCGGCTTCCAGCAACTGCTTGATTTCCTGCGAGGCCGCCACGGCATCCACCAGCGGCGGCAGGCGCAGCGACAGCTTGAACGCCGTGCGCGGGCGCAGCACATTGCCCGCGCTGGACAGTGGCGGTAGGCCTTCGGCGCCCGTGACCGACAGCGTGGGCCGCCAGGTGCGGTTCAGCAGCGCCTCTTCGGGCTGCGTGGTCATGGGCAGCACGAAGCCGCCGTCGGCGCCGCAGCTCCAGGGGAAGCGGCGCCAGACTTCGTCGCCCAGGATGCGCGCCGTCTCGCGCACTTGCTCGCGGCGTTCGGCCGGGATTTCGCAGTGCAGGCTTTGCGGCAGCAGGCGGCCGGTGGAGCTGTCTTCCAGGCGGTCGAGCAGATGGCGCAGGATGCGGAAGCTGGAAGGCACCACGCCGCTGGAATCGCCCGAGTGCACGCCCTCGTCGAGCACCTGCACTTCCAGCGTACCCGCCACCATGCCGCGCAGCGAGGTGGTCATCCAGAGCTGGTCGTAGTTGCCGGCGCCGGAATCCAGGCACACCACCAGTGCCACGTTGCCCAGGCGCTCGCGCAGCGCGTCGACGTAGGGCAGCAGGTCGTAGCTGCCCGATTCTTCACAGGTCTCGACGATGCCCACGCAGCGCGGGCGCCCGATGCCCTGCGCATCCAGCGCCATGATGGCGGTCAGCGACGCGTAGATGGCATAGCCGTCGTCGGCCCCGCCGCGGCCGTAGAGCTTGCCGTCCTCGTACTTCGGCGTCCAGGGGCCCAGGTCGGAGCGCCAGCCCGAGAATTCCGGCTGCTTGTCCAGGTGGCCGTACAGCAGCACGGTATCGCCGCTGTCGGCGCGGGTAGCCGGCGCGTCGAAGAAGATGACGGGCGTGCGGCCCGGCAGGCGCACCACTTCGAGCGTCAGGCCCGCGACCTTGCGCGATTCGACCCACTGCGCCGCATCGCGCACCACGCGCTCGATGTAGGCGTTCTTTTCCCAGTCGGCGTCGAAGGCGGGGCTCTTGGCGGGCACCGCGATGTAGTCGGTCAGGGCGGGGATGATCTGGTCGTCCCACTGGCGGTCGACGAAAGCCTGCAGGGCGTCGGGGTCCAGGGTGGGCGGCAGTGCGTCGTCGGGAATGCGGGCGTTCATGGCACGGATCCTGTCGGGGCGAAAATGCCATTCTATGCCCGCCCGGGGGCAAATGGCGCGCGGCGGCGCGCCCGCGAGGCCAGGCCCCGCGGGCGTATCGGTGCTAGCCCACCCAGACCCGCGCGTTGCGGAACATGCGCATCCACGGGCTGTAGGCGCCGCCGCTGTCGGCCGCGCCCCACTGCGGCGGCGCCCACGACATCATGACGTTGCGCGTGACCCGCTCGGGGTGCGGCATGATGACGGTGAAGCGGCCGTCGGCCGTGGTCACCGAGGTCTGCCCGCCGGGGCTGCCGTTGGGGTTGAACGGATAGGCCTCGGTGGCCTGGCCGTAGTTGTCGATATAGCGCGCGGCCACCAATGCCTTGGCGGCATCGCCCTGCAGGGCGTAGTTGGCGTAGCCCTCGCCGTGCGCCACCGCCACCGGCACGCGCGTACCTGCCATGCCGACAAAAAAAATCGACGGCGACGCGGCGATCTCGACCAGCGACAGGCGCGCCTCGTATTTTTCGGACTGGTTGCGGGTGAAGCGCGGCCAGTGCTCGGCGCCGGGAATCATGGGCGCCAGGGCCGCCATCATCTGGCAGCCGTTGCACACGCCCAGGGCGAAAGTGTCCGGCCGCGCGAAATAGGCGGCGAACTGGTCGGACAGGCGGCCGTTGAAGCGGATGGTGCGCGCCCAGCCTTCGCCGGCGCCCAGCACGTCGCCGTAGCTGAAGCCGCCCACCGCCACCAGGCCCCGCATGGTGCTCAGGTCGATGCGGCCGGCCAGCAGGTCGGTCATGTGCACGTCGACCGCATCGAAGCCCGCGGTGTCGAACGCCCAGGCCATCTCGACCTGGCTGTTGCAGCCCTGTTCGCGCAGGATGGCCACGCGCGGGCGCTTGCCGGTGGCGATGAACGGCGCGGCGATGTCTTGCTGCGGGTCGAAGGCCACGCGCGGCGACAGGCCGGGGTCGGCCGCGTCGTTCCAGGTGTCGAGCTCGGCCTGCGCGCAGGCGGGGTTGTCGCGGCGCGCCATGATGCGGTAGCTGACTTCGCTCCAGGCGCGGCCCAGGTCGGCGCGCGGCTGGCTCCAGACCTTCTTGCCGTCGCGGTAGAACTCGACCGTGTCGGCATCGTTCAGCCCGCCGATGACATGAGAATGGGCCGACAGGCCAGCCCCGCGCAGCACCTGCATGACGGCGTCGCGCTGTGCCGCCGGCACCTGGATGACGGCGCCGGCCTCTTCCGAGAACAGCGCCTTGAGCGTGAGCTCGTCGCGCTGCACGGCCACCTGCTCGGGGCGGATCTTGTAGTCGCCCCAGTCGGCCGAGTCCGGATCGAACGTCAGCATGTCGAGGTTGACCGAGATGCCGGTGCGGCCGGCGAACGCCATTTCGCACAGCGTCGCGAACAGGCCGCCGTCGGAACGGTCGTGGTAGGCCAGCAGCACGCCGGCCTCGGCCAGCGTGCGGATGGTCACGAAGAAGGCGCGCAGGTCTTGCGGCGCATCGATGTCGGGCACGCTGGTGCCGACCTGGTTGTAGGCCTGGGCCAGGATCGAGCCGCCCATGCGATGGCGGCCGCGGCCCAGGTCGATGACGATCAGCACGCTGTCGCCCGCGTCGCCGCGCAGTTGCGGCGTCAGGCTGGCGCGCGCGTCGCCCACCGGCGCGAAAGCGGTGACGATCAGCGAGACCGGGGCCACCACCTGGCGGTCTTCGCCGTCGTGGTTCCAGGAGGTCTTCATGGACAGGGAGTCCTTGCCCACGGGGATCGACAGGCCGGTGGCCTGGCACAGCTCGCTGACCGCGGCCACCGTGTCGTACAGCGCGGCGTCCTGGCCGTCGACGCCGCAGGCCGCCATCCAGTTGGCCGACAGCTTGATGTCTTCCAGGCGCGCCACGTCGGCGGCGGCCAGGTTGGTCAGGGCCTCGGCCACCGCCATGCGGCCCGATGCCGGCGCGTCCAGCACCGCCAGCGGCGTGCGTTCGCCCATGGCCATGGCTTCGCCGCGGAAACCTTCATAGTCGGCCAGGGTGACGGCGCAATCGGCCACCGGCACTTGCCAGGGGCCGACCATCTGGTCGCGGCTGGACAGCCCCCCCACCGTGCGGTCGCCGATGGTGATCAGGAACGACTTGTTGGCCACCGTGGGATGGCGCAGCACGCGATAGGCCGCTTCGGTGAGATCGATGCCGGCCAGGTCCAGCGGCTGCGACACGCCGGGCCGGCGCTGCACGTCGCGCGTCATGCGCGGCGGCTTGCCCAGGATGACGTCGATGGGCACGTCCACCGGCCGCACGCCGGCCGCGCCCTGCGGCGCCTCGGGGTCGATGCCGGGCAGGCCTTCGCCGTCGACCACGCGCAACTGGCGCGACTCGGTGGCCACGCCCACCACCGCGTAGGGGCAGCGCTCGCGGCGGGCGATGGCATCGAAGCGGTCGAGGTCCTGCGGCAGGATCGACAGCACGTAGCGCTCTTGCGATTCGTTGCTCCAGATCTCGGCCGGCGACAGGCCCGATTCTTCGAGCGGCACGCGCTTCAGGTCGAATACGGCGCCGCGGCCGGCATCGTTGACCAATTCGGGGAATGCGTTCGACAGGCCGCCCGCGCCCACGTCGTGGATGGCCAGGATGGGGTTGTTCTGCCCCTGCTGCCAGCAGCGGTCGATGACTTCCTGGGCGCGGCGCTCGATCTCGGGGTTGCCGCGCTGCACCGAATCGAAGTCGAGTTCGGCCGAATTGCTGCCCATGCTGATGCTGGAGGCCGCCCCGCCGCCCATGCCGATGCGAAAGCCCGGGCCGCCCAGCTGGATCAGCAGCGCGCCGGGCGGGATGATTTCTTTCTTGGTGAGCCCGGCGTCGATGCTGCCCAGGCCGCCGGCGATCATGATGGGCTTGTGGTAGCCCCAGCGCGTGCCGCCGGCCGTCTGCTCGTAGCTGCGGAAATAGCCCAGCAGGTTGGGCCGGCCGAATTCGTTGTTGAAGGCCGCGCCGCCGATGGGCCCGTCGATCATGATGGACAGGGGCGAGGCGATGCGCCCGGGCAGGCCGTGGTGGTCGGCTTCCCAGGGCTGCAGCGCATCGGGAAACCGCAGGTGCGACACGGTGAAGCCGGTCAGGCCGGCCTTGGGCTTGGAGCCCCGCCCCGTGGCGCCTTCGTCGCGGATCTCGCCGCCGGCACCGGTGGAGGCGCCCGGGAACGGCGCGATGGCGGTCGGGTGATTGTGCGTCTCGACCTTCATCAGCGTATGCACGGTGGTGTCGCGGCGCGCATAGCGCGCGGCATCGCCGCCCTGCCCGTCGGCCTGCGGCACGCCCGCCTGGAAGCGCTGGGCCGGGCCGCCTTCCATGACGGCCGCGTTGTCGGAATACGCCACCACCGTGCCGGCGGGCTGCGCCTTGTGGGTGGCGCGGATCATGCCGAACAGGGTCTCGGACTGCGGCTGGCCGTCGATGACCCATTGCGCGTTGAAGATCTTGTGGCGGCAATGTTCGCTGTTGGCCTGGGCGAACATCATCAGCTCGACGTCGGTGGGGTCGCGCCCCAGGCTGGCGAACGACTGCGCCAGGTAGTCGATCTCGTCCTCGGACAGGGCCAGGCCCAGCGTGGTGTTGGCCTCGACCAGCGCGTCGCGGCCTTGCGCCTGCACCGCCACGGTGCGCATCGGCTTGCCGGCCAGCGGCTCGAACAGCGCCTGGCCGTCGAACTCGGCGCCCACCACGGTTTCGGTCATGCGGTCGTGCAGGCAGTCGGCCGCGCGCGCCAGCATGGCGTCGTCGAGCGCCTTGGCGCCCAGCAGCCCGCGCTCGGGCACCAGGAAGTAGCGCACCCCGCGCTCGATGCGGCGCACCGCCGCCAGGCCGCAGTTGTGGGCGATGTCGGTGGCCTTGCTGGCCCACGGCGAGATCGTGCCCAGGCGCGGGATGACCAGCAGCGCCAGGCTCTTGGCCGGCGCTTCGGCGGCGGCGTCGGTGCCGTAGTCCAGCAGCTGCGCCAGCTGCCGCTGCTGGGCGTCGTCCAGGGGCGTATCGGTGCTGACGAAGTGTTCGTAGCGGGCGGAAACGTCGGCGATGGGCAGGCCGGCTTCCCGTAGCTGCGCCAGCACACGCTCGCGGCGGAAGGCGGAAAGGACGGAAGAACCGGGCAAATGCTGGACGAGAGACACGATGCGGGCGCCGTTTGGAAGGTAGAAAGAAGCAAAACGGGGATTTTACCTTTTCAGGGATTTCCCCGAGCGGCCACCGCCGGGGCCGCCCGCGGACGCCGGCGGCCCCGGCGGCACGGCAAAGTTACAAAATAATTCAGTGCCTGAACCGGACCTGTTTTTGCGTCGCAGCAATTTCGGCCCTTCTCAGGCAAAACCCGGCCCGGGCCAAGCCTGTACGCAGCGCTGTCGCGGCGAATTGCCGCACAGCAGCATGTTGCAAAAGCCCTTCACCCACGGGAAAACACGCACTAACGCCCGGGCGCGCCAACGGTAGGATGCTGCGATCCCGACTTGCCCCCCGCCTTACGCCGCTGTTGCCAATGTCCCGCCCTGACGTCCCCGTCGAACCGGCCGAGCCGGTTGAACCGATCATCCCCGTAGAACAAGACCCCGCCGTAAAAGTTCCACTGGCCCTGGAAGACTGGCTGGCCGTCGGCGTGCTGGCGATATTGGCGCTGATTACTTTCGTCAATGTGCTGGTGCGGTATTTCACCGACCAGTCGTTCGCCTGGACCGAAGAGATCTCGGTTTTCCTGCTGATCGTGCTGACCATGGCCGGCGGCAGCACCGCGTTCGTGCGCAACCACCACATCCGCATCGAGGCCATTGCCGATGCCGGCACGCCGGCGCGCCAGCGGCGGCTGGCGCTGGCGTCCCATACCGTGGTGCTACTGTTCTTCATCCTGCTGGCGGTGCTGTCGGTGCGCCTGGTCATCGACGAATATCGATACGAAGAGACCTCGCCCGCGATCGGCGTGCCGACCTGGTGGTATTCGATCTGGCTGCCCGTGATGGCCGCCGCGATCGCGCTGCGCACGGTGGGCGCGCTGCGCCGCCTGCTGCGGAGCGGCGCCCGATGATCGCCGCCCTGCTCTTCGCCGTTTTCGCCGCGCTGATGATCATCGGCGTGCCCGTGTGCGTGGCGCTGGGCGTGGCCGGCACGCTGGCCATCGTGCTGTCGAACCAGGATGTCGCCTGGTTCGGGCTGCTGGCGGTGCCGCAGAACTTCTACGCCGGGCTGGCCAAGTATCCGCTGCTGGCGATCCCGATGTTCGTGCTGGTGGGCTCGATCTTCGATCGCTCGGGCGTGGCGCGCCGCCTGGTGGACCTGGCCATCTCGATCGTCGGGCGCGGCCCCGGCATGCTGCCGCTGGTGGCCATCGCCGTGGCCATGTTCCTGGGCGGCATCTCGGGCTCGGGCCCGGCCTGCGCCGCGGCCGTGGGCGCGGTGATGATCGCCGCCATGTCGCGCGCCGGCTACCCCGGGCCGTTCTCGGCTTCGGTCGTGGCGGCCGGCGCGGCCACCGATATCCTGATCCCGCCGTCGATCGCCTTCATCATCTATTCCGTGCTGGTGCCGGGAGCCTCGGTGCCCGCCCTGTTCGCCGCCGGCATGGTGCCGGGCCTGCTGGCCGGCTTCGCCCAGATCGTGCCGACCGTCTGGCTGGCGCGCAAGCACAAGATGGGCACGCTGGAAGCGCACCTGCCGCGCCCGCCGTTCTGGGCCAGCCTGCGCCAGGCCAGCTGGGGCCTGGCCGCGCCGGTGCTTATCCTGGGCGGCATGCGGCTGGGCTGGTTCACCCCCACCGAGGCGGCCGTGGTGGCGGTGTTCTACGGCCTGTTCGTGGGCATGTGCATCCACCGCACCATCAAGGTACGCGACCTGTTCATCATCCTGCGCGAAGCGGCCGAGCTGTCGGCGGTGATCATGATGGTGGTGGCGCTGGCCGGCATCTTCGCCTGGGCCCTGTCCACCCTGAGCATCATCGACCCCATCACCCACGCCATCGTCAATTCCGGCCTGGGCGAATGGGGCGTGCTGGCGCTGCTAATTGTGCTGCTGATGACGATGGGCATGTTCCTGGACGGCATCTCGATCTTCCTGATTTTCGTGCCGCTGCTCATGCCCATCGCCAACGCCTACGGCTGGGACCCGGTCTGGTTCGGCGTGATCCTGACGCTGAAGGTCGCGCTGGGCCAGTTCACGCCGCCGCTGGCCGTGAACCTGATGGTGTCCTGCCGTATCGCCCGCGTGCCCATGGAATCCACCGTGCCGTGGGTGCTGTGGCTGCTGGGCGCGATGTTCCTGGTACTGGTCGCGGTGCTGGTGTTCCCGCAGCTGGCGCTGTGGCTGCCGCACCATCTGGGGTATTGAGGGCGGCGCGACCCGCCCTGGTCAAAGAGAAATGTCATCACGCGAGGAGAAGACCCAATGAAGCTACGCAACCTGATCGGCGCCGCCCTGTGCGCGGCCGCCACGCTGGCCCTGGCGCCGGCGCACGCGCAGAACTACAAATCGGAATACAAGCTGTCCATCGTGGTGGGCACCACCTTCCCGTGGGGCCAGGGCGCGCAGATCTGGGCCGACCTGGTGCGCGAACGCACGGACGGCCGCATCAACATCAAGGTCTATCCCGGCACGTCCCTGGTGCAAGGCGACCAGACGCGCGAATTCACCGCCATCCGCCAGGGCGTGATCGACATGGCGGTGGGCTCCACCATCAACTGGTCGCCCCAGGTCAAGCAGTTGAACCTGTTCTCGCTGCCCTTCCTGATGCCCGACTACGCCGCCATCGACGCGCTGGTGCAAGGCGAGGTGGGCAAAGAGATGTTCAAGATCATCGAGAAAGCCGGCGTGGTGCCGCTGGCCTGGGGCGAGAACGGCTATCGCCAGCTGAGCAATTCGCGGCAGGCGGTCTCCAAGCCGGAAGACCTGAAAGGCATGAAGCTGCGCGTGGTCGGTTCGCCGCTGTACATCGACACCTTCACCGCATTGGGCGCCAACCCCACCCAGATGAGCTGGGCCGATGCCCAGCCCGCGCTGGCCAGCGGCGCGGTCGACGGGCAGGAAAACCCCCTGTCGATCTACACCGGCGCCAAGCTGTACGATGTGGCGCAGAAATACCTGACGCTGTGGAACTACGTGGCCGACCCGCTGGTGTTCGTGGTGAACCGCGAGGTCTGGGAATCGTGGTCCGAGGCCGACCGCAAGATCGTGCGCGACGCGGCGCTGGAAGCCGGCAAGAAGGAAATCGCCATCGCCCGCAAGGGCGTCACGCCGGAAGACCCGTCGCTGCTCAAGGAAATCGAGGGCCACGGCGTGACCGTGACCTCGTTGACCGAAGCCCAGCACGCGGCTTTCGTGAAGGTGACCAAGCCGGTCTACGACAAGTGGAAATCGCGCATCGGCGACGACCTGGTCGAACTGGCCGAGAAGTCCATCGCGGCGCGCAAGAAATAAGCAGCAGCCCAGGGGAGAATGGCGGCACCAGCCGCCAACCGGACGGCGCGGGCAACAGAACCCCGCCTCCAGCACGGACGCCGCATCGGCGTCCGTGTTTTTTTTTGGAAGAAAGGACGGTGCCTGCGGATCCCGGTGCCGGCCTCGCGCAAAAGGCCTGGCGCCCGGCCAAGCGTCACCCCTGCTCTGGATACTCCACTTCCAGGATATCCAGCTCTTCCACCCCGCCCGGCGTGCGCAGCACCACCGTGTCGCCTTCGCGCGCCTTGATCAGCGCCCGCGCCACCGGCGATATCCAGCTGATCTTGCCCGCCAGCGGCTCGGCTTCGTCCACGCCCACGATAGTGACCGCGTGCGTGTCGCCGGCCTTGTCCAGGTAAGTGACGGTGGCACCGAAAAACACCTGGTCGCGGTTGGGTTGCGCGGCCGGATCGACCACTTCGGCGATATCCAGCCGCTTGGTCAGGAAGCGCATGCGCCGGTCGATTTCACGCAGGCGCTTCTTGCCGTACAGGTAATCGCCGTTCTCGGAGCGGTCGCCGTTGGACGCCGCCCACGACACCACCTGCACCACGGCCGGGCGCTCGACGTTCATCAGGTGCGCCAGTTCGTCGCGCAGGCGGGCGTAGCCCGCGGGCGTCATGTAGTTGCGGGTGCCTGCCGGCAGCGCTTGCGCTTCGGGCAGGTCTTCATCGTCGTCGCGATCGGACTCTTTGACAAAAGCCTTGTTCATGGAAACGTCAGAACCAGTCGTGCCAGACCGGCGTCAGGTCGTCGGGCAGCGCGGGCAGGCTGCCCAGGTCGGCGCGGCTTTCGGCCGGGCTGTGGAAATCGGAACCGCGCGAGGCCAGGAAACCGAAGCGGCGCGCCACGCCCGCGTAATGGCGGGCCTCGTCGGGCGTGTGGCTGCCGGTGGTGACCTCGATGCCCGCGCCGCCGCATTGCAGGAACTCGTCGAACAGCGCATTGAACTGCAGCGGCGAATACTTGTAGCGGCCCGGGTGGGCGATGACGGCCCGCCCGCCCGCGTCTCGTATCCAGCTCACGGCGTCGGCCAGCGTGGCCCACTGCATGGGGATATGCCCCGGGCAATCGTCGCCCAGGTACTTGTTGAAAACCGTCTGCACGTCCGGGCAATAGCCTGCCTGCACCAGATAGCGCGCGAAGTGCGTGCGGCTGACCAGTTCGGGGTTGCCGGCGAACGGCAGCGCCCCTTCGTAGGCGCCCGGCATGCCCATCTCGGCCAGCCGCTGGCCCATGCGGCGGGCGCGGTCGGCCCGCCCGGCGCGGGTGTCGCGCAGGCCCCGCACCAGGCGGGCATCGCCGGGGTCGAAACCCAGCCCCACGATGTGCACGGTCTGGCCGGCCCAGGTCACCGAGATCTCGGTGCCGGTCACGAAGCGCATGCCCAGTTCGCGGGCGGCCGCGCCGGCCTGTTCCAGCCCGCCGACCTCGTCGTGGTCGGTCAGGGCCCAGGCATCGACGCCGTTGGCGTGCGCGCGCCGCGCCACGTCGGCCGGCGGCAGGACGCCGTCGGACACGGTGGAATGGCAATGCAGATCGACGTTCAGGGCTGCGGTTGGCATAAGGCCTATTGTACGGCCGCCACGCCGCGCGAAAAGCGCTTATCGGCCCGGCGCCGCGTCCAGCAGGAAATCGGCCACCGGGTCGATCTGCGCGGCGTCCATCAAGGTGGGCGCATGCCCCACGCCCGGCACTTCGTGCAGGCGCGCGCGCGGGTTGCGAGCCAGCATTTCCGCCGCCGTGGCCTCGGCCAGCAGGTCGGACTGCGCGCCGCGCACGATCAGGATGGGGCAATCCAGCGCCTCGTAGGATCGCCACAGGATCTGTTCGCCGGTCGAATAGGCCTCGGCCGCCTGGGATGCCAGCGGCAGGGCCAGGTTCAGGTCGTAGTGCTTGACCCATCGGCCGTCGCGCTCGACATAGACATGGCGGGCCAGTTCTTCCCATTGCGCGTCGGAATGCGGCCCGAAAGTGGCGGACACCTCGCGCACGGCCTGGACGGCCTGGGCGAACGACTCGAACTCGGCCGGCTGGCCCACATACTGGCCGATGCGGCCCAGCGCCGCCGGGTCCAGCCGCGGCCCCACGTCGTTGAGCACCATCCGGTCCAGCCGGATATCCCGGTCGGCCGGCCAGCCCCCGGCATGCGGCCGCGCGGCGCGCAGGGCGCGCGCGTAGGCCAGCGCGCCGGCCAGCGCCAGCCCGATCAACCCGCCCATCGAGGTGCCCACCCAGGCCAGCGAGGCCGGCCGCAGGCGGGCGACCAGGGTCACCATGTCCGACACATACTGGGCCACGGTGTACAAGGCCGGCGTCGCCAGCCAGTCCGATCGCCCGCGCCCGACCACATCGGGGCACACCACGCGGAAATGCCCGGCCAGGCGCCGCGCCAGGTGATCGAAATCGCGGCCGGTGCGCGTCAGGCCGTGCACGCACAGCAGCACCCGGTCGTTGCCGGGATCGCCCCATTCGCTGTAGGCCATGCGGTGCAGCCCGGCGGGGCTGGCGCAGGTGACGAAATCGAATCGGGGTTCCAGCATGGGCGGCTCCAGGCGACGCGGCAAAGAGCCCACATGTTATAGCAGCGGCTGCCGTGGCAGCGGCGGCGCGTCCGGCTACGGCGCCTCGCGATGCCAGTAGCGCCGTGCTGCCTGGGCCTGCGCCGTCACGCGCAAGCCCGCCGGCTGCGAGGCCGCCACCACGGCGCCGTGCAAGTCCGTGCGCCAGAAGGTCGCGCCGGCGCGCACCCAGCGGGCTTGCACCGTGGGCGAGGGATGCCGGAAGCGATTCAGGAACCCCGCCTGCGCAATCACGTGCGCGGGGCCGGTGGCGGCCACCAGCGCCGGGCTGGACGAGGTCGCCGACCCATGATGCGGCGCCATCACGACGTCCACCCGCGGCAGGCCGGGCGCCAGCGGGCGCTCCTGCGCCGCGCCGATGTCGCCCGGCAGCAGTGCGGCATGCGCCTGCCCGCGGATCAGCAGCACGCAGCTGCGCGCGTTGCCGGACCCCTGGCGCGCATCGCCGGCGGGATGCAGGAAACGGAACTCCACGCCGTCGACCCGCCATGCCTGCCCCGCCCGGCAAGCGCGCCGCGAGGCCGGCAGCGGCGCGGCCGCGCCGCGCTGGCGCAGGAAGGCCGCCAGGTCGAACGACGCGTACGACAGCGCGACCGGCAGCGCCGCCAGCAGGCTGGCCAGGCCGCCCGAATGGTCCTGGTCGGCATGCGACAGCACCAGGCCGTCCAGCCGGCGGTGGCCGCGGGCGCGCAGGAACGGCGCCACGACGCGTTCGCCGGCGTCGGCGGCTTCGCTCCAGCGCGGCCCGGTATCGAACAGCCAGGCTTGCGTGGCGGTCTCGATCACGATCGCCCCGCCCTGCCCGGCATCCAGCGCGGTCAGGGTCCAGTACCCCGGCGCCGGGCGTTCCGGGCGCCAGCACAGCATGGGTAGCATCAGCAGCCAGCCGGCCGGTCGCGCCGGCCAGCCCGGCGGCTGCAAGGCCCAGGCCACGCCGGCCAATGCCGCCGCCAGCAACGGCCAGGGCGCGGCGGGCACGTCCAGCACCGCCCAGCGCGCCGTGCCGATCGCGGCCACGGGAAGCATCATCGCGTCGAAGACGGCATGGCCCGCCACGCCCACCGCGCGCGCCAGGAACTCCGCGCCGGGCAGCGCGCCCAGCGCGGCGCACAGCAATGCCAGCGGCGTCACCAGGAAACTGACCACCGGGATGGCCAGGGCATTGGCCAGCGGCGAAGCCAGCGACACCTGGTGCATCAGGTACGCCAGCAGGGGCACCAGGCCCAGTGTCATGACGAACTGGGCCCGTCCGAACTCGTCGAGCAGCACCCGAGTCCGCGCGCGCCAATCCGTCCGCCCCGCGCGCGCGGTGCTTGCGGCGGCGGCCGCGCGCAGCAGGATGGCCACCGCGCCAAACGACAGCCAGAAACCCGGCGCCAGGGTGGCCCAGGGGTCCAGCAGGGTCACGGCGGCGGCCGCCACCGCCAGGATGCGCGATGGCGACAAGGGCAGGCGGACCATCGCCGCCAGCGCCACCACGGCCAGCATGAAGAACGTGCGCCGCGCCGGCACGCCCCAGCCGGCCAGCAGGCAATAACCCAGCGCCACCAGCAACGCCACCGCCGCCCCGACGGCCTGCGCGGGCAGGTACTCCGCCAGGCCGGTGCCGCGCCAGCGCGCGCGCCGCCAGGCAAAAATGGCCACCGCCCCGCCCAGCCCGGCGATCAGCGTGACGTGCAGGCCGCTGATCGAGACCAGGTGCGTGATGCCGCTGCGATTGAATATGCGCCAGTCTTCGCGCGCCACGCCCGCCTGGTCGCCCAGGGCCAGCGCGATCAGCACGGGCGCATAGCGGCGCTCGCCCAGGGCGGCGCGCATGCCCTCGCGCATGGCGTGGCGCGCGCGTTCGACCAGGATGCCCGCATCGGCCCAGGGGTCGTCGCGCAGCAGCCGGGGCTGGCCGCGCACTGTGGCAGTGGCGCGGATCCCTTGGGCGAACATCCGCCCTTGCACATCGTAGCCATGCGGATTGCGCGCGCCGTGCGGCTGGCGCAGGACCAGGGCCATGCGCCAAGCCTGGCCCGGCTTCACCTCGGGCAGGCGCGCGCCCGGCGCCGCATGCCAGGATACCGCCACGCGCGCGGGCACGCCGGCGGGACGGTCGGCGCCCAGTTCGGCCAGGAAACGCCAATACTGGCCGTCGCCCTGGGGCAGGCTGGCAATGCGCACGACCAGGCGGCTGACCGCATCGTGATGGGCGGCAGCCAGGCTGTCGGCCAGCCGCGCCTGAGCCTGCCAGGTGGCGCAAGCGGCGCCCGTGCAGAGGCCCAGCACGGCCGCCGCCGCTTGCGAAACCGCGCGCCGCGGCGGCCAGCGCCGGCGTGCCGGCAGCGCCATGCACGGCAGCGCAGCCAGCGCCGCGGCGCACAGCCAGCCCACCCGCGGCAGCGCCGGCAGCCCCTGCACGATCGCCGCCCCCGCGACCATGCCCAGCAACAGCAGACGGCCTACGATGTTCGCCTCCCAAAGCGCCACAGCATAGGCCGCGGGCGCCTCGCCGGCGCCCGCAGTGATTCAGGATGTCCATGCGTGGCGGCCGCAGGCCGCCACGCCGTGCGCTAGAAGGTGATGTTGGCCGATACCCACAGCCGCCGGCCTTCCAGCACCTGGCGGTAGGAGTTCGACCAACTGGCATTGGCCGCCGGCGGATTGGTGCCGGTCTCGGGCATGCCGTAGTCGACGAAGTTCTTGTCGAACAGGTTGTAGATCGCGGCCGACACGGTCACGTTCTTGCTGAACACATACGAGCCGCCCGCGCTGGCCAGCCAGTACGGGCTGTAGAACACCTGCTTCTTGTTCCAGTCCAGCCCGCGATACTGCTTGGCGCGGTATTCGCCGCGGATCCAGGTGTTGGCGCGTTCGTTGATGCGCCAGTTCAGGCCCAGGTTCAGGGCATGGCGCGGCTGCGAACCCAGCGGCTGGCCCTGCTCGGCGCCGGCGGTCTGCTCGCTGGCGGTGTACGTGTAGTTGCCGTTGAACGAGACGCCCGCATACAGCGGCACGCGCCCGCCGAACTCCAGCCCGCGGATGGTGGCCGAGTCGATGTTGACGCGGCGCGAGAACGTCGGCACCGGCACGCCGTTGCGTTCCCAGTCGCCCAGGTCCAGGCAGCCGGGCACGTTGTTGCCGGGCGCGCGGCAGTTCGGCACGTCTTCGGTATCGATCTTGTCCTTGAAGCGGGTATGGAAGAAGGTCAGGTTGCCGGTCAGGCCTTCCTGGTCGTCGAACACCACACCCAGTTCCGACGCGGTACTGCGCTCGGGCGTCAGCTGGGAGTTCCCCAGCAACGGAATGGTGCCCTGCCCGCCCAGGCCGATGATGCCGTCGGTCATCAGGTTGATGTCGGGCGTCTTGTAGCCTCGGCTGACGCCGCCCTTGAAGGTCCAGCGGGAATCCGCGTTCCACACCAGGTAGCCGCGCGGGCTCCATTGGCCGCCGAACTGCTCGTTGCGATCGTAGCGCGCGCCCAGCGTCAGGGCCAGGTCGTCGACGATGCGCCATTCGTCCTCGGCGAACAGCGCCCACTGCCATTGCTTCAGGTCCAGCGGCGCCGACACCAGCGAATCGACGAAACTCTGTTCACGCCATTGCCCGCCCACCGTCAGGTTGTGGCGGTCGTTGAACAGCGGCATCGTCCACTTGGTGTCGAAGATCCAGTTGTCGTATTCCAGCTTGCGGCGTTCGCCGTCGGTGGGCTGGCGCGGCGCGCTCATGGGATTGGTGCGGCCCTTGGTTTCCGTCGTGTCGTAGACCAGGCTGGTGTCGGAACTCAGGGACCCGTAGCGGCCCAGGTGGGTCAGCGCATAGCGGGTGCGATTGAATTTCAGCTCGGGCTCGTAGCCGCCGCCGGGGCGGTTGGGCGCCACCGTGTCGTTCAGCGTGCCGACTTCGCCGTTGGCGTTGTCGTACACCTGCCAGTTCTGGTCCACGTCGAACAGGATGTCGTGATCGCGGTTGGGCGTCAGGGCCAGGCGCAGGCCCACGTTGGTCTGCTTGCTGTCGCCCAGGCCGCTGAAGCTGGCCAGGTCGCCGGTGTAGTTGCCGCTGTCGTACTCGGCCTGGTTGGCGGGATAGTCACCGGTGGCCGTCAGGCGCCGATAATAGCCGCCCCGCAACGATAGGCCCAGCACGTCGTGCTTGATCGGGCCGCTCAGGTAGAAGGCGGTGCCGTAGTTGTTGCCGTAGCGGTTGTCGCCCTGCGCGGTGCCGTCCAGCGTGACCTGCCCCGTCCACTCGTCGGCCACCTTGCGGGTGATGATGTTGATGACGCCGCCCATCGCGTCTGAGCCGTACAGGGTGGACATGGGGCCGCGCACCACCTCGATGCGGTCGATGGCCGCCATCGGGGGAATGAAATTGGTATCGACGTCACCGAACCCGTTGGGCCGGGCGCCGCTGCTGTTCTGGTTGACGCGCTTGCCGTCGACCAGGATCAGGGTGTAGTCGCTGGGCATGCCGCGAATGCTGATATTCATGCCGCCGGCCTTGCCGCCCCGCTCCACCGTCACCCCCTCGACGTCGGCCACGGCGTCGGCCAGGTTGTGAAAGGGGCGGCTTTCCAGCTGCTCGCGCGTCACGACCGAAATCGAGGCCGGCGCGTTCTTGATTTCCTGCTCGAAGCCGGATGCGGTCACGACCACCGTGTCCAGCTGCGCCACGCCCATCGTGTCTTCGGCGACGGCCTGCTGCGCCCCCGCTGGGGAAACCACGGCCGCGGCCAACAAGGCCGAATACCGTGCGGCACGCCAGGGGCGCGGAGGAAGGGCGACAAGCCGCGGGAACAGCGTAGCGGTCACAGGGATATCTCCTGGCAAAGAAAGGAAAAAAGCGAAATGTGAAGTAGCTGACCGCCGCATTCAGCAAACAGTCATGATTTATTCAGTTTCGTGTAAGACACGTAATGATATTGATTCTTAAAATCGTGTCAATTCGATTCCGCACGAACGTGACCGTAATCGATGAGCCTTTGCGGCTCATCAACAACATTGAACAGAGTGCGGGAACGAGTCCGGCCGCTCAGGCCGGCAATGCCAGCCGGGGCAGCACGCGCCGGGCGGTGGCCGTGGTGGCCCGGGCGACGTCCGCGGCATCGATGCCGCGCAGCTCGGCCAGCACCTGGGCGATGCGCGGCAACTGGGCCGGGTCGTTGCGCCGCTCGGGCGCATAAAGCCAGGCGGGCGGGATGTCGGGCGCGTCGGTTTCCAGCACCAGGTGGTCCAGCCCCACGTCGGTGGCGTGGCGGCGGATCTGCAGCGCGCGCGGATATGTCATGGCACCGCCCAGGCCCAGCGCGAAGCCGAGCTCGACAAATGCGCGGGCCTGCTGGGCGCTGCCATTGAAGGCGTGGGCAATGCCGCCGCGCACGCCGGGCCGGCGCCTGAGGTATTTGAGCAGGATGTCCTGCGAGCGCCGCACGTGCAGCAGCACCGGCAGGCCGAATTCGGCGGCCAGCGCCAGTTGCGCGTCGTAGAAGCGTTCCTGGCGGGCGCGCGGCTCGCCCGTGGCGATGCCGGGCACGAAGAAATCCAGGCCGATCTCGCCGATGGCGACAAAGCGCGGGTCGTCCAGCGCGGCGATCACGGCCTCGCGCAAGGCCGCCAGGTCGTCCGGCCGGGCGCGCTCGACATACAGCGGATGGATGCCCAGGGCATAGGCGCCGCCCTCGATGCCGTGCGCCAGGTCGCGCACGACCGCGAAATTGGCCTGCTCGACCGCCGGGATGACGATGGCCCCTACTCCGGCCGTTCGCGCCCGGCGCGCCACCGCGAGGCGGTCGGCCTCGAATTCGGCGGCATCCAGGTGGCAGTGCGTGTCGATCAGCATGGCAAGGGCATGTTCACACGAATGGAGCCCCGCGCCGCCCCGGAATCACCCCGAGACCAGTTGCCCACGCTCCATCAGCATTTGCCGGTCGGCCAGCGCGGCCAGTTCGGCATCGTGCGTGACGATAGCAAAGGCCGTGCCGGATTCGCGGTTCACCTGGGTCAGCAGCTCGAACATCTTGTGGGCCGTGCCGCGGTCCAGGTTGCCGGTGGGCTCGTCGGCCAGCACGCAGGCCGGCCGCGTCACCAGCGCCCGGGCCAGCGCCACGCGCTGGCGTTCGCCGCCCGACAACTGGCCCGGGAAATGCCCTTCGCGCTGGGCCAGGCCCACCAGGGCCAGCACCTTGCGCGCCGCCTCGCGCGCCGTGTCGCGGTGCTCGCGGCGCACGATCAGCGGCATGGCCACGTTATCCAGCGCCGAGAATTCCGGCAGCAGGTGGTGGAACTGGTACACGAAGCCCAGGCTGCGATTGCGCAGCGCGCTCTTCTGCCCTTCCGACAGGCCCGCGGCCGCGATGCCGTCGACCGTGACCTCGCCGGAACTGGGCACGTCCAGCAGGCCCAGGATGTGCAGCAGCGTGCTCTTGCCCGAGCCCGACGCCCCCACGATGGCCACCATCTCGCCGCGCGCCACCGTCAGGCTCACGTCGTCGAGCACCTGGATGCGCGACGGGCCTTCGTCGTACACCTTGGCCAGGTGGCGGGCCTGCAGGGCCGGGGTATCGCCCGCCGGCGTCAACGATGCATCAGTCATGGCGCAGCACCTGGGCGGGTTGCAGGCGCGAGGCGCGCCAGCTGGGATACAGCGTGGCCAGCAGCGACAGCACCAGCGACGTCACGCCGATGGTGACGATGTCGCCCGATTGCGGGTCCGACGGCAATTCGCTGATGAAATAGATTTCGCGCGGCAGGAAGTGAATGCCCAGCAGGCCCTCGATGAAGGGCACGATCACATCCACGTTGTAGGCGATCAGCATGCCGCCCAGCACCCCCAGCACCGTGCCCACCACGCCGATCAGCGCGCCCTGCACCAGGAAGATGCGGGCGACCTCGCCGGGGCCGGCGCCCAGGGTGCGCAGGATGGCGATGTCCGACTGCTTGTCTTTCACGGCCATCACCAGCGAGGACAGCAGGTTGAAGGCCGCCACCGCCACGATCAGCGCCAGGATCAGGAACATCATGCGCTTTTCGGTCTGCACCGCGGCGAACCAGGTGCGGTTATTGCGCGACCAGTCGCTGGCCATGACGTAGGGCGGCAAGACCTTGGACAGCTCCAGCGCCACCTGCGGCGCGCGCTGCATGTCCTGCACGCGCAGGCGCACGCCGGCGGTGCCGCTGTCGCGGAACACGCGCGCCGCATCCTGCGCGTCGATGAAGACCAGGCTGGAATCGTATTCGTAATGGCCGGAGGTGAACGTGCCCACCACCGTGAACTGCCGCATGCGCGGCGTGAAGCCGGCCGGGCTGATGGAGCCTTGCGGCGCCAGCATCAGCAGCGTGTCGCCCGGTTTCACGCCCAGGCTGTCGGCCAGGTCGCTGCCCAGCACCGCGCCGAAGCCGCCCGGCTTCAGGTCGGACAGCTTGCCGTTGACCATCTGCGCGGGGATGTCGGACACCTGGCCTTCCGTGGCCGGATCGATGCCGCGCACCTGCACCCCACGCAAGGCCTGTCCGCGCGCCAGCATGGCCTGGGCGGCCACGAACGGGGCGGCGCCCTTGACTTCGGGATTGCGCTGGGCGGCATCGGCGAACTGGCGCCATTGTTCGAGCACGCGTTCCGGCACGGCGCCGGGAATGTACAGCTCGATGTGCGGCAGCACCGACAGCATGCGGTCGCGCACTTCTTTCTGGAAGCCGTTCATGACCGACAGCACCACGATCAGGGCGGCCACGCCCAGCGCGATGCCGGCCATCGAGGTGGCCGCGATGAATGAAATGAAGCGATCGCGGCGGCCGCGTCGCTGGCGGATGCGGGCCATCCCCGCATAGCGGGCGCCGATCCAGAGTTCGTAGGGTATCTTCAGCACCCGAGCATTATGGCATTAACCGGGCTGGCGGCCTGCGACTACAATCGGCGCCATGTTCATCGTGATTCCGGGCGCCCTGCCCCCCCTGCCCGTGGCCGCGGAACTGGCCCGGCTGCTGCCGCAGCGCGCCCCCGTGCTGCATGGTTGGCTGCAGGCCGCGGGCGTCCGCCTGGAAGGCTTCGACGTCCGCGCGCAAGGCTGTACCCCTTTCGAAGCCTGGCAACTCGAACGCGCCGGCTACCGGCCGGCGCCCGGCACGCCGATCGGGGCCGGGCTGGGACCCTTGCGCGCCGGCCCGCAGGCGGCGGGCGAAGGCCCCGTCTGGCTGGCCGAGCTGGCCCACCTGGCGCTGGGCAACGACCAGGCCACGCTGCTCGAGCCTGGCCTGATGGATGTGCGCGCCGACGAAGCGTCCGCCCTGCTGGAGGCGGCGCGTCCCAGTATCGAGGCCGCCGGTTTCGCCGTGCAGCCCCTGCAGCCGCAACGCTGGCGGCTGCGGCTGCCCCCTGGCCTGGCGCCGCGCACGGCCAGCCCGGCCGCGGTGGCCGGCCAGCCGCTGCGCCACTGGTGGAGCCAGGATGCCGCCATGCGGCCGTGGCGCCGCCTGCTCAATGAAATCCAGATGGCCTGGCACGAACATCCGGCCAACGAGGCGCGCGCCGCGCGCGGCGTGGCGCCGGTCAACGCCTTGTGGCTGTACGGCGGCGCGGCGGCCTGGCCCGCGCCGGCGGCCGAGCCCGCGCCCGCGCAAGTCATCGACGAACTCGATGCCCCGCACCGCGCCGGCGATTGGGCCGCCTGGCTCGACGCCCTGGCCGGGCTGGATGCCGGCCGCTTGCGGCCCTTGAGCGGCCCCACCGGCACGCCGGCGCAACCCGTGCGGCTGCTGCTGCTGGGCACGGACCGGCGCGCCATCCTGACCCTGCAACCGCGCGGCCGCCTGCTGGCCTGGCTGCCCGCGCCCAAGAAAAACTGGAATACCTGGTGGTCTCGCCCCGTCTGACTGTCCGCTCGATCAACGCCGAGGCTTGCCGCATCCTGCAAGCCGCGGGCATCCATCCGCTGCTGGCCCGGCTGTGGGCCGCGCGCGGCGTCACGCACCCCGACCAGACCCGCCTGGCCTGGCCCGCCCTGCTGCCGCCGGCCGGGCTGACGCACGTCGACCACGCCGCCCGCATCCTGGCCGACGCCATCGCGCAGAACCGGCGGATGCTGATCGTCGCCGACTACGACTGCGACGGCGCCACCGCCTGCGCGGTCGGGCTGCGCGCGCTGCGGGCCTTCGGCGCGGACGTCGACTTCCTGGTCCCGAACCGCTTCGAGACCGGCTACGGGCTGTCGCCCGCCGTGGTCGAGCTGGCCTGCGCGCACCGCAACGGCAAGCCCGACCTCATCATCACCGTGGACAACGGCATCGCCAGCGTCGACGGCGTGGCGGCCGCCAATGCCGCCGGCATCGGCGTGGTCGTCACCGACCACCACCTGCCCGGCGACACGCTGCCCGACGCCCTGGCCATCGTCAACCCCAACCAGCCCGGCTGCGGATTCCCGTCCAAGAACCTGGCGGGGGTCGGGGTGATCTTCTACCTGATGCTGGCCTTGCGCGCCGAACTGCGCCGGCGCGGCGCCTACCCGCCCGACGGCGGCCCGCGGCTGGATGCGCTGGCCGACCTGGTGGCCCTGGGCACCGTGGCCGACGTGGTCAAGCTCGACGGCAACAATCGCCTGCTCGTCACGCAGGGCCTGCAGCGCATGCGCGCCGGCCGCATGCAGCCGGGCCTGCGCGCCCTGTTCGCGGTGGCGGCGCGCGAACCGCGCAGCGCCTGCGGCTTCGACCTCGGGTTCGCGCTGGGCCCGCGCATCAACGCGGCCGGGCGCCTGGCCGACATGAGCCTGGGCATCGCCTGCCTGACCACCGACGACGAGGCGCAGGCGCTGGACATGGCGCGCCAGCTCGACCAGATCAACCGCGAGCGCCGCGGCATCGAGGCCGAAATGCGCGAGCAGGCGCTGGCCGCCATGGATGCTGCCGGCGCGGGCGCCGGCGCCTCGGTCTGCGTGTTCGACCCGGGCTGGCACCAGGGGGTGGTCGGCCTGGTGGCCTCGCGCCTGAAAGAGAAATTCTGGCGCCCCACCCTGGCCTTCGCGCCCGCCGGCGACGACGAGATCCGCGGGTCGGGCCGCTCGATTCCCGACGTGCACCTGCGCGACGTGCTCGACCTGGTATCCAAGCGCCATCCCGGCCTGATCCGCAAATTCGGCGGCCACGCCATGGCGGCCGGGCTGACGCTGGGCCGCGACGATTTCCCCGCCTTCGCGCCGGCCTTCGACGCCGCGGTGCGCGAACTCACCGGGCGCGACACCTTCGAGCCCCTGCTCGAGACCGACGGCTCGCTGGAATCAGGCTACGCCAATGCCGACGTGGCCACGCTGCTGCAGCAGCAAGTGTGGGGCGCGGGCTTCGCCGCGCCGCTGTTCATGGACGAATTCCTGGTGCGCAACCAGCGGCTGGTCGGCGAAAAGCACCTGAAGCTCTCGCTGGAACGCGGCCACCAGCGTTTCGACGCCATCTGGTTCGGGCACGACCAGTCGCTGCCCGAGCACGTCCAGGTAGCCTACCGCCTGGAACCCAACGTCTGGAACGGCATGGTGTCGGCCCAGTTGGTCATCGAGCATGCGGAATAATCCACGCTAAAATGCTGGGTTTCGCACTAGATAAGCCATCAGGAAGCACCATGGAAGCCGAACGCCAGAACCAGCTCGCCGCCCGCCTTGCCGACTACGCGCAGCGCGAGCAGGCGCTACGGGGGTATCTTTGACTACGATCTGAAGGCCGAACGCCTGCAGGTCGTCAACGCCGAGCTCGAAGACCCGGCCGTCTGGAACGACCCCAAGCACGCCCAGGACCTGGGCCGTGAAAAAAAATCCCTGGAAGACGTCGTGGGCACGCTCGGCACGCTGCATACCGGCATCGCCGACTCCCAGGAACTGTTCGACCTGGCCGCCGCCGATGACGACGACGCCACGCTCGAATCCATCGAAAGCGATGCCGACCGCTTCCAGGAACTGCTGGAAGGGCTGGAATTCCGCCGCATGTTCTCGAACCCGGCGGATCCGCTGAACTGCTTCCTGGACATCCAGGCCGGCGCCGGCGGCACCGAAGCGCAGGACTGGGCCTCGATGCTGCTGCGCCAGTACCTGAAGTACGCCGAACGCAAGGGTTTCAAGGCCGAGGTCCTGGAAGAATCCGAGGGCGAAGTCGCCGGCATCAAGTCGGCCACCATCAAGCTCGAGGGCGAATACGCCTTCGGCTACCTGCGCACCGAAACCGGCGTGCACCGCCTGGTGCGCAAGAGCCCGTTCGACTCCTCCGGCGGGCGCCACACCTCGTTCGCCAGCGTGTTCGTCTATCCCGAAGTCGACGACTCCTTCGAGATCGAGGTCAACCCGGCCGACTTGCGCGTGGATACCTACCGCGCCAGCGGCGCGGGCGGCCAGCACATCAACAAGACCGACTCGGCCGTGCGGCTGACGCACATGCCCACCGGCATCGTGGTGCAGTGCCAGAACGACCGTTCCCAGCACCGCAACCGCGCCGAAGCCATGCAGATGCTGAAGTCCAAGCTCTACGAACTGGAAATGCGCAACCGCATGGCCGAACAGCAGAAGCTCGAAGACTCCAAGACCGACGTGGGCTGGGGCCACCAGATCCGTTCGTACGTGCTCGACCAGAGCCGCATCAAGGACCTGCGCACCAACGTGGAAATCTCCAATACCCAGAAAGTCCTGGACGGCGACCTGGACACCTTCATCCAGGCCAGCCTGAAGCAAGGCGTGTGATCCCGCGGGCGCCCCGCGGGGCGCCCCCTTACCTGTCAAGAGGCAAGCGCATGACCGATACGATCGCAATCCTGACCGGCGCCTCGCGCGGCATCGGCGCCGCGCTGGCACGCGGCCTGGCCAGGCCCGGCACGCGGCTGGTCACCCTGGCCCGCCGCACCGATCCGGACCTGGCCGCGCATGCGCGGACGCAGGGCGCCCAGCTCGAACAGATCCAGGTCGACCTGTCCGACCTGCAGGCGGCCGCGCAGGTCGCCGAGCGCATCGGCGCCGCCCTGCCGCGCGACGCGCGCCGCTACCTGCTCGTCAACAACGCGGGCACGGTACAGCCCGTGGCCCAGGCCGGCGCGCTCACCGACGGCCCGGCCATCGCCGCCGCCTTCAACCTGAACGTATCGGCCGTCATGCTGCTGACGGCGCGCTTCGTGGCGGCGGTACAGGGCCTGCAGGCCGACCGGCGGGTGCTGAACATCTCGTCGGGCGCCGGCCGCAACCCCAATGCCGGCTGGGGCGTGTACTGCGCCACCAAGGCCGCGCTGGACATGTACACGCGCGTGCTCAACCAGGAACAGGGCCCCGGCGGCGTGCGCGCCGCGGCACTGGCCCCCGGCATCGTCGATACCGGCATGCAGGAAACCATCCGCGCCAGCGACCCGGCCGATTTCCCGGCGCTGGCCAAATTCCAGGACTTCCACGCCACCGGCAAGCTGGCCGCGCCCGACGCGACGGCCGCCCGCATCCTGGCCTATCTCGACCGCGACGACTTCGGCACCACCGAAATCGACGATATCCGCAATTACCACTGACCCACCATGACCGACCACTCGCCCGCCCCGGCCGCCCAGGATGAAAACCGCTTGATCGCCGAACGGCGCGCCAAGCTGGCCAAGCTGCGCGAAGCCGGCGTTGCGTATCCCAACGACTTCGTGCCGGATGCGCACGCCGCCGACCTGCACCGCCAGTACGACGAACAAGACCAGGAAGCCCTGGCCGCCGCCGGCGTGCAGGTCAAGGTGGCGGGCCGCATGATGCTCAAGCGCGTCATGGGCAAGGCCAGCTTCGCCACCATCCAGGACGGCAGCGGCCGCATCCAGGTCTACCTCGACCGCGGCACGCTGGGCGACGAAGCCTACGCCGCGTTCAAGCAATGGGATATCGGCGACATCATCGCGGTCGAGGGCCCGGTCTTCAAGACCAACAAGGGCGAACTGTCGGTGCACGCCGCCACGGCGCGCCTGCTGTCGAAGTCGCTGCGGCCGCTGCCCGACAAGTTCCACGGCGTGGCCGACCAGGAACTGCGCTACCGCCAGCGCTACGTCGACCTCATCATGACCGAGGCCACCCGCCGCACCTTCGAAGTGCGCAGCAAGGCCGTGGGCGGCATCCGCCAGGTCATGCTCGACGCGGGGTTCCTCGAGGTCGAAACGCCCATGCTGCACCCGATCCCGGGCGGCGCGGCGGCCAAGCCGTTCGTCACGCACCACAACGCGCTCGACATGGAAATGTTCCTGCGCATCGCGCCCGAGCTCTACCTGAAGCGCCTGATCGTGGGCGGCTTCGAGCGCGTGTTCGAGATCAACCGCAACTTCCGCAACGAAGGCGTCAGCCCCCGGCACAACCCCGAATTCACCATGATGGAGTTCTACGCAGCCTACGCGGACTACCGCTGGCTGATGGACTTCACCGAACAGATCCTGCGCCAGGCCGCCATCGCCGCCACCGGCAGCGCCGTGCTCGCCTACCAGGGTCGCGAACTGGACCTGTCCCGCCCGTTCGACCGCCTGACCATCTGCGAAGCGATCCTGAAGTACACCACCGGCTACACCCAGGCCCAGCTCGACGACGCCGACTTCGTGCGCGCCGAACTGAAGAAGCTGGGCGCCGATGTGGCCGGGCCGGTGCTGTCGCGGGCCGGCCTGGGCGCCCTGCAACTGGCCCTGTTCGAAGAGACCGCCGAAGCGCAGCTCTGGAACCCGACCTACATCGTCGACTACCCGGTCGAGGTCTCGCCGCTGGCGCGCGCCTCGGACACCCGCCCGGGCATCACCGAACGCTTCGAGCTCTTCATGACGGGCCGCGAGATCGCCAACGGGTTCTCCGAACTCAACGACCCCGAAGACCAGGCCGAGCGCTTCCGCGCGCAGGTCGAGGCCAAGGACGCGGGCGACGAAGAAGCCATGTACTACGACGCCGACTACATCCGCGCGCTCGAATACGGCATGCCTCCCACCGGCGGCTGCGGCATCGGCATCGACCGCCTGGTCATGCTGCTGACCGACAGCCCCAGCATCCGCGACGTCATCCTGTTCCCGCACCTGCGGCGCGAAGACTGACACACGGAGCCGGCACGATGCTCGTCAAGCTGCTGGTCATCGCGGTCTTCATCGTCCTGGTGCTGTATGTGCTGCTGCCCAAGCGCCGCACCGTCGCGGCGCCGGCCCGCGCCGGGCGACTGGTGCTGACCCTGCTGGCCAGTGCGGGCGTGCTGCTGTTCATCCTGGCGCTGTTCTGCGCCCTGCTCTGGCTGGGCGGCATCGCCGGCGTGGTGACCGGCGGCGGCGAAGTCCTGGGCGGCACCGGCCTGCTGCGCATCGCCGGCCTGTTGCTGGTGCTGTCGATCGTCTGCGGCGTGGCGGTCGTGTTCAAGCTGCGGCGCTAGTGTCGTGTCCCGCAAGTCCGTCGTCATGATGAAATCGATGGATTCGTGCGCGGGGCAAGGCGCAAACCGCAGGGATAGCCCAAGCTATCACGAGGATTTGCAACGCCGCCCGGGGCGC
>Ga0182737_1000518_pt1 | contig 53466 bp, 43 predicted proteins | sample eDN5th30CBELigOP_FD_128878 | JGI IMG/M metagenome (GOLD analysis project Ga0182737, IMG submission 128878) | Enriched Organic Plus compost microbial communities from Emeryville, California, USA - eDNA 5th pass 30_C BE-Lig OP (version 2) (version 2) ...
ACGGATGGCGCCTTTGCCACGGGCATCGAGGCCATTGGCGGTGGTGATGCGACGGTGTTTGCCCGGACGGTTGATACGGACGGCGACTTCTCGGAAGGCATCATTGCAGCGGCGAACGGCGGCGATGCCTTCGTGTTGGCCGAGACCGTGCGGACAGGCGGGGTCTTCTCCGACGGCATCACGGCGACGGCCCTCGAGGACGTGACGGTGATCGCCGGTCTTGTGAGCACGGAAGGCTTTGGGGCCGATGGCATCTATGCCGAGGCTGGTGACGACGCCTTCGTGGTCGCTGAAGCGGTCTACACGGATGGCGCCTTTGCCACGGGCATCGAGGCCCGGGCGCACGACAATGTGGGGGTGATTGCCGGTACGGTTGATACCGACCTCGACTTCTCAGAAGGCATTGTTGCGATTGCAGAAACCGGATCCGCATTCGTGGCCGCGGGAACTGTCGAGACGCTTGGTGACTTCTCGAACGGCATCCGCGCACGCGGCGCCACCGGGGCGGTGGTCGTGGCCGACACGGTCCATACCGTAGGCGAAGAGGCCGAGGGCATCATTTCGCGCGCCGACCAGTACCTGGCCAGCGTGACGGCCGGCACCGTCACGACGGAAGGTGATGACGCCGACGGCATCGTCGCTATCGTCAATCAGGGCTTGGCCTGGGTTGAGGTCGGCACGGTAGAAACCCTGGGGGACAACGCGGCGGGCATCATCAGCGTCTCGAACGATGGCTCAAGCTACGTCTTCGCCGGTGACGTGGTGACCCGTGGCGATGGCAGCACCGGCATCTACAACGAAGCCAACGGCACTTCCTTCACCTTCTTCGGCACCTCGACGACTTATGGTGACAATTCGCCGGCGGTCCATGGAACCGACGCGACCAGCGACACGGTCGTGGTCGGCACCAAGGCCGAAACCTTCGGCGATACCTCGACGGGCATCATTGCCTGGTCGGGCACCGGAAATACCTTCGTAACGGTGGACGAGGCCGTGACCCACGGTTTCGCCTCCGACGCGATCGAGGCCGCCTCCAACAATGGTGATGTGGTGGTTGTCGCCCGCCGGGTCGAGACCGAGGGAACAGACTCGGAAGGCATCCATGCCTCCTCGACCGACGGCGATGTCTATGTACTGGTCGAGGACGCGATCACCGGCGGCGATCAGTCCGACGGCATCCATGCTCTGTCCAAGAAGGGCAATGTCTTCGTGACCACGCTCGGCGAGATCGACACGGCCGGGGAGGACTCCCATGGCATCCACGCCACCAGCGAGACCGGTCTGGCAAATATCTATGTGGCCGAGGCCTCGACCGTCATGGGCGGATCGGGTGACGGTGGCGCAGGCATCTTCTTCGACGGGGCCGAGCTCGGTGTCCTCATCAACGACGGCGACATTGCCTCGCGCAATGACCGGGCAATCGTGAACGGCGACGGTGACTCCTTCACCCTCAATTTCGGCACGGTTACCGGCTTCGTCGAGATGGGCGCTGGCGACGACGACTTCGGCAATGCCGGGATCTTCTTTGCCCGCGGCGACAGCGATTTCGGCGACGGTACCGACACCTTCGTGAATGCCGGCGTGCTGACCATGCCGACCCGCAACGCTCCGGCCACGGTCGTCGTCTCCAACCTGGAAACCTTCGACCAGAGCCTGGGCGGCGTGATCACCATGATCAACGGCATCGAGGACGACCGGATCGTCCTCAAGGACAGCGACTTCATCGGTGGCGGCGCGGTCGGCGTCGATGCCTTCCTCGGTGGCCCGGGCTCCACGGCGGACGTGCTGGCCATCGGCGGAACGGTCTTTGCGAACGGCGACGGTGCGCCCACGGCGCTGGTCGTGAATGACACCAATGCCGGCGGCCTTGCCACTTACAACCCGGTTGGAATCGAGGTGGTGGACGTCTCGACCGGCAACACGGCGGTTGGCGACTTCTTCCTCGAGGGTGGTCCGATCGACAAGGGCTTCTTCACCTATGACCTCGCCCTGCGGCCGGACAACATCTGGGTCCTGCGCAACAGCGCAGACCACGAGGCCTTCGAAGCGGCGAGCGTGCTGAGCGCCCAGCAGAACGCTTGGTATGCCACCACGGGTGCCTGGCATCAGCGGACGGTCGACCTGCGGCAGACCTATCGCCGCACGGCGATCACGCCGAGCGCCGATCTGCCCGAGATCTACGCGCCGGCTCCGGCCATCCAAGCCAATTCGGTTGGCGGTGTCTGGGGACGTGCGATCGGCGACTGGGCGAAGTATGACGCCAGCCACGGCGTGAAGTACAACCAGGATACCTACGGCTTCCAGGCCGGTGCGGATGTTGGCTTCTCGCTCGGCGACGGCACGCTGGTCGTCGGTGTGATGGGCGGCTACATCAAGTCCGACGTCGACTACAAGAAGAGCCCGACCAAGGTTGACTTCGAGGGCGGCTCGGTGGGCGGCTACCTGACCTACCTGCAGGGTGGCTTCTACTTCGACGCCCTGGTCAAGGCCGACCTGATGACCGCCAACTATCGGATCCCGACGGTGGCCGGTCATGCGAAGCCCGACGCCAACACGATCGGTGCGTCGTTCGAGATGGGCTACCGGTTCGAAATGGGCGGCGGCGCCTATATCGAGCCCGAGGCGCAGCTGACCTATGTGTCGGCCAAGATCGACGACATCAACATCCATGGTGTCGGCATTGACTGGAAGACTGGCGAGAGCCTCCGCGGCCGGTTCGGCGCACGGCTTGGCACCTCGATCCAGGCGGACAACGGCACCCGCATCGAGCCCTACGTGAAGGCCAGCGTGGTGAACGAGTTCGACGGCAACAACAAGGTCAATGTCGGCGGCTTCCTGACGGCCGACAAGATCGACGGGACCTGGGGCGAGGCTGGCGCTGGCGTCCAGCTGCTCGGCGCCGGTCCGGTGGCGGGCTTCCTCGACGGCACCGCGGTGTTCGGCAAGGACGTCACCGGCGGCATGGTCACCGGCGGTATCCGCTTCTCGTTCTGACCCTGCGGGGCGTGCAGGCGCCCCCTCCCAAGACAAGCATCGGCGCGGCATCGAAAGGTGCCGCGCCTTTTTTGTGAACCCGGCAAGTTGACGGGGCGCGGCTTACACCAGCACAGGTACAAGGCGCTGAGGATTGGTCGGTCCGGACGGGCGCGAACACGCTGGTCCGAGCGGGGGCTGCACTTATCGTCAGGTAGATCCCCTGACGGCGGTGTGGGAGGTGACAACGGAGGATGCTCATCCATTGCCATGCATCCTCAGAGGAAAGGGCGTGGGAATCCGGTTGCCCCATGTCGCTCCGTTGAAATGAGGCGAGGGCCGTATTTCAGTCCGTATTCAGCGGTCGCTATATGACCGGGGAAGCATGCGGACGGGGCCGCTGCCCGAGCATGGTAAGGCCGCGAGGGGTGCCGGGCGTCGGAAACACACGAACAAGAGGGCACTCAGCCGCCGAAACGCTCATTCAAGGCGTAGCCTACGCCCCGCACCGTGCGGATGGGATCCGGTTCCTGGCCGCGATTGAGGACATTACGCAGGCGGCCAATATGGACGTCAACGGTGCGCTCGTCGATATAGATGTCACGGCCCCAGACCGCATCGAGGAGCTGCTCACGGCTGAAGACGCGTCCGGGGCTGCGCATCAGGTGCTCCAGCAGCCGGAATTCGGTGGGCGAGAGGTCGATTTCGCGCTTGCCGCGGAGGACCCTTCGCGTACGGAGATCCATGACGAGGTCGCCAACCTTCAGGCGATCGGCCACCGTCTCGGGATTGGTACGCCGGAGGATGCCCCGGGCGCGGGCAACGAGCTCAGGCACGGAGAAGGGCTTGACGACATAGTCGTCGGCGCCGGTAGACAGGCCACGAATGCGCTCCTGCTCCTCGCCGCGGGCGGTGAGCATGATGATGGGAATATCCTGGGTCGCGCGCTTCGCGCGCAGCCTGCGGCAGATTTCAATGCCGGACAGGCCAGGCAGCATCCAGTCCAGAATGATGAGGTCGGGTCTTTCCTCCGCGACCGCGAGCTCGACCTCGTCGCCATGGCCGATGCTGCGGGTGGTGAAACCCTCGGCTTCGAAATTGTAGCTCAGGAGCATCTGGAGAGCTTCCTCGTCCTCAACGATCAGTATCCGGGCGCTCATGGACCGTCAGTCCTCCGGCGGCTGGGTGCCCTTGTAGGCGACATTGGTGAGAGCAGTCGTGTCCGACTTCGGCCGGTCATCGGCCAGCACGCGACCATGGACCAGGTAGTAGACGTTCTCGGCGATGTTGGTGCAGTGGTCGCCGATGCGCTCGATGTTCTTGGCGCCGAAGAGCAGGTGGGTGCAGGCGCCAATGGTGCGCGGATCCTCCATCATGTAGGTCAGGAGTTCGCGGAACAGTGTGTTGTAGAGGCTGTCGATCTCGGCATCCGACCGCCAGACCTCCAGCGCCTTCTCGGCATCGTGATGAATGAAGGCGTTCAGCACGATGTTGAGCTGTTCCTGGGCCAGACGCCCCATCTGGTTGAGGCCGGCAAAGCTGATATTGGGCCGCGATTCGTTGATGGCGAGCGCCCGCTTGGCAATATTCTTGGCAAGGTCACCGATGCGCTCGAGGTCCATGGCGGTGCGTAAGCCCACGACCACATGGCGCAGGTCACGCGCCATGGGCTGGCGCTTGGCGATCAGCAGGATCGAGCGCTCCTCGATCTCCTTCTCCAGTTCATCGAGCTTCCGGTCGGTGTCGATGATGACCGCCGCCTTCTCCATGTCCCGCTTCTCGAGCGCGTCAATGGCACCGGCGAGCTGCTCCTCGGCCAGGCCACCCATCTGCGCAAGCCGGGCATTCAGAGTGGCGATCTCCTCATCGAAGGATCTGACGATATGTTCGCTCACGTTCGAATTCCCTCATCTTGCCAGGACGTCAGCCGAAACGGCCGGTGATATATTCTTCCGTCTTCTTGTTGGACGGCGCCGTGAAGATCTTCTCGGTCAGGTCAAATTCAATCAGATCGCCGAGATACATGAAAGCCGTATAGTTCGAGACGCGGGCGGCCTGTTGCATGTTGTGGGTCACGATGGCGATCGTGTAGTCGGCCTTGAGCTGCTCGATGAGCTCCTCGATGCGGCCCGTGGAGATCGGATCGAGGGCCGAGCAGGGTTCGTCGAACAGGATGACCTCGGGACGCACGGCAACGCTGCGGGCGATGCAGAGCCGCTGCTGCTGGCCACCGGAGAGTCCCATGCCGCTCGAATGAAGCTTGTCCTTCACCTCGTCCCACAGGGCGGCGCGGCGCAGGGATTCCTCCACCCGGGCGTCCATGTCGGCCTTGGACAGGTTCTCGTAGAGCCGCACGCCGAAGGCGATGTTGTCATAGATAGACATGGGGAAAGGCGTGGGCTTCTGGAAGACCATGCCGATGCGCGAGCGCAGCAGGTTCACGTCGACCTTGGGGTCCAGGATGTTGACGCCGTCCAGCAGCACCTCGCCCTCGGCCCGCTGCTTCGGATAGAGGTCATACATGCGGTTCAGGATGCGCAGCAGGGTGGACTTGCCGCAGCCTGAGGGGCCGATGAAGGCAGTCACTTCCCGGTCGTAGAGCGGGAGCGAGATGTTCTTCAGCGCTTTTGTCTCGCCGTAATAGAAGGAGACGTTGCGGATCGAGACGCGCTCCTTCTGAGCCGGCCTGGCACTGGAGAGGGATGCTGGAGCCATGGTCAGTTTTCCGTCTTCTGAGCCGCCAGAGCGCGGGCGACAATGCTGATTGCGAGTACGGCGACAGTGATGAGCAGGGCGCCCGTCCAGGCGAGCTGTTGCCAGTCCTCATAGGGGCTGAGGGCGAACTGGAAGATCACCACCGGCAGGCTGGACATCGGCGCGGTGAGGTTCACGCTCCAGAACTGGTTGTTGAGGGCGGTAAAGAGCAGCGGCGCCGTCTCGCCGGAGATGCGGGCAATGGCCAGCAGCACGCCAGTGATCATGCCGGTCTTGGCTGCCTTGTAGGCGACATGGCGGATGACATGCCAGCGGGGGGCGCCCAGGGCAGAGGCCGCCTCGCGCAGGGTGTTGGGCACGAGCAGCAGCATGTCCTCGGTGGTGCGAACCACGACCGGCATGACGATGATGGCCAGGGCCACCGCGCCGGCAATGCCGGAAAAATTGCCCATGGCGATGACCATGGTCTCATACACGAACAGGCCGATGACAATGGAGGGCGCCGAGAGCAGGATGTCGTTGATGAAGCGGACGATCATGGCCAGCTTCGTGCCACGGCCGTATTCCGCCATCCAGGTGCCGGCAAGCATGCCGACCGGCGTGCCGATGAGGATGGCGATGACGGTCATGATGATGCTGCCGGCAATGGCATTCAGCAGGCCGCCGCCGCCGATGCCGGGGGGCGGGGTCATCTCGGTGAATACCGCCAGGTTGAGGCCGGAAATGCCCTTCACCAGCAGCACGCCGAGGATCATCACCAGCCAGCCAAGGCCGAAGGCGGCCGCGGCGCAGGAGAGCGCCATCGCGATCCGGTTCTTGAGACGCCTGCGTGCATACATGATCAGTTCCCCAGACGGCGCTCAATGCGCAGCAGCAGATAGCGAGCCGCCGCCAGAACGAAGAAGGTGATGATGAAGAGGATGAGGCCGAGGGCAATCAGCGACGAAGTGTAGAGGTCGCCCACAGCCTCGGTGAACTCGTTGGCGATCGAGGCAGAGATGGTGGTGCCGGGGGCCAGGATCGAGGCGCTGATGCGGTGGGCGTTGCCGATCACGAAGGTCACCGCCATCGTCTCGCCCAGGGCGCGGCCGAGGCCGAGCATGACGCCGCCTATGACGCCGACCCGGGTGAAGGGGAGCACGACCTTGTAGATCACTTCCCAGGTGGTGCAGCCGAGACCATAGGCCGATTCCTTGAGCATGGCCGGGGTGGTCTCGAAGACATCGCGGGTGACCGCGGTGATGAACGGCAGGATCATGATCGCGAGGATCAGGGCGGCGGTGAGCACGCCGATGCCGTAGGGTGGCCCGGCGAACAGGCTGTTCAGCACGGGAATGCCGCTGAAGGCGCTGATCAGGGCCGGCTGAACGTGTGCCTGGAGGAAGGGCGCGAAAACGAACAGGCCCCAGATACCGTAGATGATGCTCGGAATGCCGGCGAGCAGCTCGATGGCAATGCCGATCGGCCGTCGCAAGACTACCGGGCAGAGCTCGGTCAAGAAGATGGCAATGCCGATGCCAATGGGGACGGCGATGATCAGGGCGATGGCCGAGGTCACCAGCGTGCCATAGATCGGGGCGAGGGCGCCGAACTGCTCGGTGACCGGGTTCCAGACCTGGGTGGTCAGGAATTCGAACCCAAAGGCCCGAAAGGCCGGCACCGAGCCGACAATGAGCGTGACGATCACGCCGCTGAGCAGGACCAGAACGGTCACGGCAGCCGACAGGGTCAGGCCACGGAATGCGCGGTCGGTCGCCGCGTACCGGCGCAAGGCCCTGGACCGGTCGACAGCAGAAAGACCGCTGCTGCTGGAGGCGCTCATTGTTACGTCACTCGACATTGGTTGGCGTACCGGAAATAGCCGCTTAAGGCGTGAATGTGAACCGGGCGCGCACCGCATTCAGGCCGCGCCCGGCCGAAACTCAGTTCGTGACCTGATAAACCGGCTTGCCGTCGGGGCCCGTGATCTGCTTCCAGGAATCCCGCACGAGGTTCGCGACATTCTCCGGCAGGGGCACGTAGTCCAGCGCGAGCGCCTCATTGGCCCCTCTGCGGTAGGCCCAGTCGAAGAAGCGCAGGGCCGTTGCCGAGTCCTCGGGCTTGTCGGTCCGCTTCTGCATCAGGATGAAGGTCGCCGAGGTGATCGGCCAGCTTTCGTCACCGGGCTCGTCATTGAGGATGACGCTGAAGCCGGGGGTGTTCACCCAGTCGGCATTGGCAGCGGCGGCCTGGAAGGTCTCCGTGGTCGGTGCCACGGCCTTGCCCGCCTTGTTCACCAGCTTCGCATAGGCCAGGTTATTCTGCTTGGCATAGGCATATTCGACATAGCCGACAGAACCAGCCGTCTGCTTCACATTGTTGGCAACGCCCTCATTGCCCTTGGCGCCGATGCCCACTGGCCATTGCACCGAGGTGCTGGCGCCGACATTCTGCTTCCAGTCGTCGGACGTGCGGGCGAGATAGTCAGTGAAGATGAAGGTCGTGCCCGAGCCGTCCGAGCGATGGACGACGGCGATGGCCTGAGGCGGAAGGGGGACGCCAGGGTTCAGTTCCCGGATGGCCGGATCATCCCAACGCGAGATCTTGCCCTGATAGATGCGGGCGAGAAGGTCGCCGGTCAGCGTGATGCTGCCGGGTTCGATGCCCTCGACATTCACCACCGGCACGACACCGCCCATAACCATGGGGAACTGAACGAGGCCGGACTTTTCGAGTTCCTCGGGCGACAGAGGCTTGTCGGAGGCGCCGAAGGTCACGGTCTTGGCCTGGATCTGCTTGATGCCGCCGCCCGAGCCGATCGACTGATAGTTGAGGCCGTCGCCGGTCTCGTTCTTGTAGGTGTCCGCCCATTTCGCATAGATCGGATAGGGGAAGGTCGCGCCGGCGCCCGAGATGTCAGCAGCGATGGACACGCTGGTGGCGATGAGCGCGATGGCTCCCGCGACGACGACACCGATGCCTGCTTTCCGGATAACACTCATTTCTAATGCCTCTTCAGGTTGGCACGAGGTAGGCCATCAACCAGCCCACGTGCAACCTCTAAGCTTGCAGCAATGCAGTTGTATGACGGCTCCGTAACAGTTTTTTAACAATCTAAGATATTGAAATCGTTAAATATTAATCAGATTCCGACGCCGGTAGCCGGACGGTGAAGATCGAGCCCTCACCGAGGCGGCTGCGGATGACCAGTCTGCCGCGATGGCGGTTGAGGATGTGCTTCACAATGGCAAGGCCAAGGCCCGTGCCGCCGCGATCGCGACTGTCCTGGGTGCTGACCCGGTAGAAGCGCTCGGTGAGGCGGGGCAGGTGTTCCTCGCCGATGCCTGGGCCGTAGTCGCGGACGGACACCTCCACCGACTGGCCGGCGCGCCCGATGGTGATGTCCACGCGCCGGGCGTCGCCCCCATATTTGATGGCATTCTCGATCAGGTTCTGGAAGACCTGGACCAGCTCGTCGCGGTCGCCGCGCACCCGGCAGGAGGCGTCGGGATCGGCGGCGACGGCGAGTCCGACCTGCCGGTCGGCTGCCAGGGGCTGCATCAGTTCGACCACATGGCGCACGGTTTCCGTCACATCGACGCTGGCGGTCGGCTGTACATGGGCGTTCATCTCGATGCGGCTCAGGGAAAGCAGGTCGTCGATCAGGCGCGCCATGCGGGTTCCCTGCTGGTGCATGAGGGCAAGAAAGCGGGTCCGGGCTGCCTCATCGTCGCGGGCCGGCCCCTGCAGGGTCTCGATGAAGCCCAGCATGGAGGAGAGCGGCGTGCGCAGCTCGTGACTGGCATTGGCGATGAAATCGGCCCGCATGCGCTCGACATGATAGGCTCGGCTCAGATCATGCAGGACCAGGGCAACCGCTGCCCGGCCGGGTTGGTCAGGCGCCCCGGGGCGGTCGGGGCGCAGGGGAGTGATATGGGCCTCGAAGCGGCGCTCCACCGGAACGCGGATCTCGTAGTCCACCACCGATGGCCGGTGCGGGCCCGTGGCCTCCGTGATTCCCTCGAGGATGGCAGGGGCGCGAATGGCCACGGAAACGTGGCGGCCAGTCGGATCGCGTTCGAACAGGGTGCGGGCGTGATCGTTGCAGAATATCACGATGCCGTCGGAATCGAGCACCAGGACGGGATCGGGGAGGGCCGCGCCAATGGTGGCGAGCAGTGCGGTCGAGTCCGGGGAAGCCGATCCGCCCGGCCGGGCAGCTGATGCCGAGGGCGCTGAAGTGTTTTCTCCCGACGGGCCCGGGACAAGCAGCAGCAACAGGCAAGCGACCAGCAGGCCGCCGGCGATCAGCCAGTTGCCGGTGGTCATCTGCTGGGTGAGCAGAAAGCCTGCCAGACAGGCAACAATCAGGCCGAAGGCAATTGTGACGGTGAGGTCACCGCGAGGCAGCTGCATGGCTCATCCAGCATGAAGAGTCAGACCAGAGCCATAGCATGATAGCGATCGTGTTACAGGCTTGCGACAGTCGTCGCATGAGGCGCCTCAGGGGCAGGTACTTCCATGAGGCGCGCATCCACCGTCCAGAGCAGGGCAGCGCGGATGCGGCGGCCGGGAAAGACGCCCGACAGCATCGATGCATAGGCGCGGACCTGATGGAGATAGGCTGCCGGCACATCCTCCAGCCGGGCAGGCGGCGGCCGGTTGGTCTTGAAGTCGACGATGAGCACCTCGTCTTCGGTAATGGCCATGCGGTCAATGCGGCCGGTAACCCTCGCGGCGCCACCGCCGGCAAGGGCGGATACGGGCACCTCGCTCAGGCTGCCCTCGGCGAAGACCTCGGCGAAATCGGGATGATGGAGAACCTGGGCCACCTCCTGCCAGATCGCGGCGCGGGTCTCGGCGTCATAGTCGGGTGCGGCGCGCTCTAGATAACGTTCGGCCGCAGCCTCACGCCTGTCCGGCGCAAGCTGAGGCAGGGCTTCGAGCAGCTTGTGGATCAGACGGCCGCGCCGGAAGCGGGACGAGTCGGCGGCGATCACCACGGGCGAGATCGCCGGGGGCTCGGCATCGATCGACAGGGGGAGTTGGTCCTCGTCGAAGACGAGATGCGACGGGGCAAGGTCGATGCGGGTCGGCGCCTCGGCAGGCGCGGGTGTCGCCGCCCAGGCGGGCAGAGCCGGCGGTGGCGCAGCGGTCTCGGTTGCTGCCTCGGGCTGCACCAGGCGTTGCTGGGGGCTTTCGATACGCCAGATGCGGCTGCCATCGGGGCGCTCGATCACCTGAGCCCGCTCGCAGAGGGCGTTGATCATCACATCATACCAGGTGCCCTCAGTCTCACGCTTGCCCTCGTAACCGCAGATATAGAGGCGGTCGCGGGCCCGGGTCATGGCGACATAGAGCAGGCGGTTGTATTCCTCCCGTTGGGCCTGCTGCTCGCGTTCCCGAAGCTTGCAAACGGCGCTGCCCTCGTATGCGGTGCCGATGCGCCAGAAATGAATGGTGTCTCCCTCGCTGCCGCCCGGGACGCGCAGGATCGCCGGATCGTTCTGCTTGCGCGGCGGCGAGCAGGTGTCGGGCAGGAAGACGATGTTCGCCTCAAGGCCCTTGCTGCCATGGACGGTCATGATGCGGACGGCGTCCACGCCATGCTCCATGTCGCGCTTGATGGAGGTTTCCGCCGCCAGCAGCCAGTGGAGGAAGCCCTGCAGGGAGGGCGTGTGGCGCTGCTCGTAGTCAAGGCAGGCGGCGAGGAATTCATCCAGCGGGTCGTGGACCTCGTCGCCCATGCGACGGGCAAAGGCCCGCCTGCCGCCATCGGCGGCGAGAACCTCGGAGAAGAAGGCAAAGGGAGCGCGGAAATCGGCGCGGTTGAGCCATTCGGTGAGGCGGCGCAGGGCCCGGGAATAGGGGGCACCATCGGCAACGCGCTGCTGCAGGGCAGACCACAGGCTGCCGGGCCGGTCGTGGCAGATGGCGATGAGATCATCGTCATCGAGACTACGGCCGTCGTCGCGGGCGAGCAGCGGGCTCTTCAGCAGGCAGGCGAGGTTGAGATCATCCTCCGGGAGGAGGAGGAAGCGCCCCAGGGCGATCAGATCCATGACCGCGATATGCTCGGTAAGCACCAGACGGTCAGCGCCCGCTACCGGTACGCCGCGCTGCTTCAGACCGCGCAGAAGGGCTTCGACGAAGCGGTCGCGACGGCGTACCAGCACGAGGATGTCGCCAGGGCGGATCGGGCGGCCGAGAGCGGTCAGAGGCTCGCCGGTCTCGAGCCAGCGGTGGATGGTAGCGGCAATGCGCTCGGCAAGGCGCACGCGGGGATGGGCGGCGTCCTCGTGATCGACCGGCGCATCCCAGACCGGGGTCGGCGGCTTTTCCACCGGCCGTTCCTTCTCCCAGATCTCGACCAGACCGGCATCGCCAATCCGCACCGGCTGATGGGGCCTGAACTCGCCATCGCGGGGCACGATGCCGGCCTGAGCTTCGCTCTGCTCGAAGACCCAGTCCACGGCGCGAAGGACATCGCCAGTCGAGCGGAAGGAGACGCTCAAGGGAACGTCCTCGAAATGGCGGCCGGATTCGCTGATGCGCTGGCGGAAGGCCCGGTGCATGTCCTCGAAGACCTGAGGGTCGGCCCCCTGGAAAGAATAGATTGACTGCTTGTGGTCGCCCACCACGAAAAGGGTACGGTGCGGGTCGGGGCGGGCGCCGTCGCCGGAGAAGAATTCCTCGGCCAGGGTGGCGATGATGCGCCACTGGGGCGGGCTCGTGTCCTGGGCCTCATCGATGAGGATGTGATCGATGCCGCCGTCAAGCTTGTAGAGCACCCAGCCGGCACTGGCCTGCCCGGTGAACATGGTCAGGGTGCGCTCGATAAGGTCCTCGTAGTCGTACTGGCCGAGCTTGCGCTTGGCAGCCTCGTACTCGCCAAGCATCCTGAGCGCGATCAGCAGCAGGGCCTGGGTAGCGTCGCGGACATGGACGGCGCGCTGGCGCTCGATGGCTGCACAAAGCCGATCCTGTTCGGCACGGAGGAGCTCGAGGACGTCCGGGTGGTCTTGGGCGAGCTTCTTGCTGATGAGGGACGATTCCGCTTTGCGCTCTCCCTTGCCGGTGAGCAAGACCTTGGCGGCAAGGTCAAAAGCCTCATCGGGGTCAGTGGTGGCAAGGAGGGTGGCAAGGCGATCCGACTGTTCCACCATCGACTTCGTGCCTCCGGCCAGAACCTCGCGGGCATGGAAGAGCCCCGCGCGGGGCAGACCCTCCGCGAAGGCCCGGATGACCGATTCCAGCCTGTCGCCTTCCCCAAGGCCGAGAAATGCGGAAAGTCGTGCCATGGCGTCCCTGAAGCGCGCCGGATCGAGCAGCCGGGTGAGCTGAACACGGGAGGCAAGAAGCTCCTTGAGGACACGATCGAAGCTGTCAGCGCCCACATAGGAGACAACCTTCGCGAAGGATTCCGCCAGAAGACTGTCGGGATGCTCGCCCACCTCGAGGAGGAAGCCGTTGCGAATTTCCGCAAGAAGCTCATCGGCGGTGCGGTCATCCATCACCTCGAAGCCGGGGACGATGCCGGCCTCGACCGGGAATCGCTGGAGGAGCTTTTCGCAGAAGGCGTGGATGGTCTGAATCTTGAGGCCGCCCGGGGTTTCCAGCGCCCGGGTAAACAGGCGACGGGCCTCGATCAGTCCGAATTCCGACGGGACTTCGCGGGTGAGACGCTGGATCCTTTCACTCAGAGTATCGTCGTCCAGCCCTATCCAGGTCGACAGGGTCTGGAACAGGCGGTTCGACATCTCCGCCGCAGCCGCCCGGGTGAAAGTCAGGCACAGAATGCGCTCGGGCGGCGTGCCGGCCAGCATGAGCCGGACCACGCGGTCGACCAGAACGCGGGTCTTGCCGGAACCGGCGCTGGCAGAAACCCACGCGGAAACGCGCGGATCGGACGCCCGGCTCTGGGCATCACTGGCCTGGCTGACGGGATCGCTCACTTTTGATCCTCCCGTACAGATGCGGCAGCCAGCGCCTGCCATTCGCTGAAGCGGGACAGGTGATCATAGTCGGTCGTGGCGTCTTCCGTCTGCAGGCGGACGCGCGGCAGATAGGGCCGGCTCTCGTCGTCATACTGGGCAATCAGCTGCAGGAGACCGTCGTAACAGCCGTCGATCTTGTCGCGTTCCGCTTCCCTGTCACGGAGCTCACCGGGAGGATTGCCGCCGGTGAGACGGATATAGGTGAGCTTGCGCACCTGGCGTCGCCCCAAGGCCTCGAAGCCGCCGCGCTCCACCATGGCGGCCTCGAGCGGCAGCTGCGGGCTGAAGCCGGCCTTTTCCTGATCGGACGACGGCAGGGTGCCAGTCTTGTAATCGACAATGCGGACGTCGCCGTCCTCGAACAGGTCGAAACGGTCGGCGCGTCCGATGAGCTCGAAGGGACCGAATGGTCCCTCAAGCTCCATGCGGCCCCTGAGTTCGACGAACTGGCGCTGCACGCCCTCCCGCAACGTCGCCTCCTGCGTCGCAAACCATTGCGCCATCTTGCAGAATTGCGGCCACCAGAAGCCGGCGACATCAGGATAGGACATCCAGTCGGCGAAGACCGCGCGGCCACAGTTCAAGAGTTCGCCGCAGATGTCGGGAGGCAGTCGGTCCGGCCAGCGCTCGGCAAAGGCCTGGAGCGCCGCATGGACGAGCACGCCCCGCTCAGCCGGACCCGGAAGCTTGCCAAGGTCATCAAGCGGCCGCAGCTTCAGGACGTGGCGGGCGAAGATCGCATAGGGGTCGCGGAACCAGGTCTCGATCTCGGTTACGCTCAGCCGGCGCGGACGCATGGAGAGGGGCGGCCGCGGCCGGGGGACGCATACCTCCTCCTGGCCGTCGGGGCGGTCGAGTGCCTTAACCCAGGTCATCCAGGGCGACTTCGGGGCGACGAGAGCCTCGGCGCCGGTTGCGGCCAGGAGCGTCTTGAGGCGCAGGATCCAGCGGGAGGGCACGGCGGGCGAGCCGCCAACCTTGGTCGACCAGGTGGCATAGACCCGGTCGGCGCAGACGGCCTGGACGAAGTCATGGGCGGCAAGGCCGAGGCGACGCTCAGGCAGGTCGAGGCCGATGCGTTCGCGCATGGGACGGTTGAGCCAGGGATCCTCCTGGGGGACCGGCGGCCAGATGGTCTCATTGAGGCCGCCGAGGATCACGACATCGGCACGCATGAGGCGCGCTTCGAGCAGGCCGTAGATGGCAAGCCGCGGGTGACGGTCAGCGGCGGGACGGACGACGCGGCTGGCCATCAGGTCGCGCAGCAGGGCAGGGTAGGTCGCCTGATCGACGGGAGGGCCAAAGGAGCCCTCTTCCAGAAGCCCGGAGAAGACGGAGGCCAGGATCTTACCGGCCTCGCCCTGCCACAGGCTCAGGCCATCGGCATCCTTCACCGCGACGGTCTCGGCCGACTCAAGATGAGCACGGGCCATCACGTCCACGGTCATAGGACCGGGAATGGAAAGGGTTTCGGTGAGCGGGCGAAGGGCGGATTCCAACCGGTCGAGCAGATCCTCGAGCGCGGCCCACTCCTCATCCTTCAGGCGCGGCGCATTGCGGGACGGCTGCCTGCGGGCATTGCCAAGGGCCTGGCGCAGGCCTTCGATGCCGGGGGGCGGCGTCAGTCCGCGCAGGGCCACGCGCTCAAGCAGGCGGGCTCGGCGACGGAGATCGCGCGGCTCTATGCCGAGGCCTGCCAGGGGATGCTTGAGCAGGGAGAGCACCGGAACGGGGGCGAAGCGGTTGAGCGCCACATCCAGCAGCAGGAAAAGGAAGGCCCCCTCGGGGGTCTGGGTGAGCGGCCGGCCGGCGCTGTCGTTGACGCCGATGTCCCATCGGGCGAGCTCCGAGGCAACGCGGCGCGACAGGTTGCGGTCGGGTGTGATCAGGGCAGCGGTGCGGCCGGGCGTCTCCAGGACCTCGCGCATGATCATGGCGATGGCAAGCGCCTCTTCCCGCTGGCCGGGGGCCTCGATCAGCTCGAGGCCCGAGGTCGCTTCGGCAAGATCGGCGGACGTCATGCCCGTCACCAGATCGCGCCAGCGCTCGGTGGTGCTCGCTGGACGCATGACCTCGCTGAACAGGCGGCGTTTCGCTGCGTTCACGCGGCCTGAGGGCGACGGGAGCTCGACGACCTCACGGCGGTCGACTTCCATCGTGGCCAGCAGGCGCTTCAGGCCGAACTGCGGATGTTGCTGCGGCAGCTGGAGCCAGGCCTCATCGTCGAGATCCTGATCGAGGCCTGGCAGGATGACGGCGCCGAGCGGGAGACGGGCTATCACCGAAAGCAGGCGGGCGGTTGCCGGGATCGAACCGGTGGAGCCGGCCGCAATCAGCGGTGCACCGGGCAGGGACAGGGCGAGCCGCCGTGCTTCGGCATCGATCAGCAGGCTGCGGCGGGCGGCCGGACCCATGGCACCGAGGCGGGCAAGTTCGGCGGGCAGGCGCTCGGCCACCATTTCGAGGAAGTCGAGGAGGCTCGAACGATGCTCAGGATAGTCGCCATCGCGCAATTCGGCGAGGCGAGCGAAGGGCACTTCCTCGGTTTCGAAAGTCTGGATGAGATTGCCGAGGGACTTGGCGAGACTAACCGCCTGTCCGGGCGCAGTGCGCAGGGCGCGCGCCAGGTGATGGTCAGGCTCGGCCTCAGCCCATTCGAGCAGCAGGCGCATGAGGATGAGCTGTCGCCCGGTTCCGGATGCGGGAGGGAGCAGTTCCAGCGCGAGGCTCGCATCGTTGCCGGTCTCGTCGAAGGAGAAATCGTCCTCGTCCACATCGCCCACGGGGCGAATGCGAGGCAACAGGGTGGCGTTGCCGCTGCCCAAATTCAGGAAGGCATCGGTCAGGGCGCGGGCCGAGCGGCGGGTCGGCAGAAGAACGGTATGGCGGGCGAGATCAAGGGGCGAGGCCGGTGCCGCCGCATCGAACAGGCGGCCCGACAGGATGACATCGGCCAGGGTTTCCAGAAAGGGAGCGCCAGGCGCTATGGTGAACACCCGTGGCGACCGGTCAGGCAATGGGAAGGCCCGCTCGGCTGCCATCGCGCTCACAGCTCCCGCAGTGCCCGCTCAGCCTGCCCGACGCCTTCGGGGGTCCCGACATGGAGCCAGATGCCGTCATGACGCAGGCCATAGAGACGGCCGGCCTCGATGGCACGGTCCCACAGGAGGTTGGTCGAGAAGGGCCCCGCCGGGGCGTCGGCAAAAAACCGGGGATGGGCAATATAGACCCCGGCATAGACGAATGGCGCGACCTCGTTTTCCTGGCGGCGGCGCACCCGGCCATCGGGATCCATGTTGAAATCGCCGATACCATCATAGCCGGTGCTGGTGATGGTGCTGGCCAGCAGCAGCAGACAGTCCATTTCATCATCGCGCCAGGCGGCGCGCAGGCGCTCGAGGGCCGGCCGGGCGCCTTCGATCCAGATGCTGTCGGAATTGATGACGATGAAAGGATGTTCGCCCAGCAGGGGCAGGGCGCGGACAATGCCGCCACCGGTGTCGAGGAGGCAGTCGCGTTCGTCGGAGATGATCACCCGGGGGGCATTGATGCCGGCCACGTAATCCTCGATCTGGTCGGCCATATAGTGGACATTCACCACCACGGTCTCGACGCCATCCTCGTGCAGGCGGTCGAGGGCATAGCGCAGCAGCGGCTTGCCCGCCACCTCCACGAGCGGCTTCGGCCGATCATCGGTCAGCGGGCGCATGCGCTTGCCCAGACCGGCAGACAGGACCATCGCCTTTTCGACCGTGAGTGCCGGATGGTTGGTGTCGCTCATTCAAAACTCTCAGACATACGCTACGCGACCAGGGCGCCCTCGGGCGCCAGGGCTTCAGGGAAGTACTCATCGAACCAGGCCCGCAATCCGGCGAGATGGGCATGGCCGAGATTGAGGGCAAGATAGCGCTGGATCCGCGGTATGTGGCGCAGATAGCCATGCTTGCCATCACGACGTGACAGGCGCGTGAAGATGCCGAGGATCTTGGCGGCCCGCTGGGCGCCGAGAATGGCATAGGCGGCGAGGAAGGCCTGCCGGTCAAAACCGGCGGAGCGGATCTCGCGCTGGCGGAGATAGCGCTCGAGCATGGCGGGCTCGAGTTCGGGGGCGAGATCGACGCGCGCATCCTGGAGGAGGGATGCGAGATCATAGGCGGCGTGCCCGATCAGGGCGTCCTGATAGTCGATGATTCCGATGCGGGCGAGGCCTTCGCGCTCGGGCAGCCACAGCAGATTGGGCGAATGGTAGTCGCGCAGGACAATGGTGCCGGCGTCGGCCTCGGCGAGTGGCCAGAGGCTGCGCCATGCCGCAAGATAGGCAGCACGCGCGGCATCCGGCATCGAAGCGCCGCGGAGCGCCGGATAGTACCAGTCGATGAGCAGCTCGGCCTCGATCTCGCGGGCCCGGCGGTCATATTCGGGCATCACATGGGTGGTGCCATCAGGCAGGGGCAACTCGCGCGGCACGGGCTCGCCGGCGATCTCGACCAGGACGTCAGTTGCGGCCGACAGGGGATCAGTCATGTCGGCGCCGGACAGGACCATTTCGCCGAAGACCCGGCTGCCCAGATCCTCGAGCACGAGGAAGCCCCGATCGAGGTCGGCGGAGAAGATGGCCGGGGCGCTCAGGCCACGGGAGCGGAGATATTCGCCGACGGCGACGAAGGGGCGGACATCCTCGGCCAGATGGGCGATGCGGCTGTAGGGCAGGCCGTCGCGCACCGGTGGTCCATCGGGACGGGTCGGGGAATCCATGAGAATGGCCGGGAAGCGGCCGTCCTCGATAGCTTCTTCAGAGCAGGTCAGGCGCTCGTAGCGGCGGGATGAGGCATCGCCCTGAAGGAAGGTGCGGATGGCGTCGGACCAGCCGGTCTGCTCGAGGAAGCTGCGCAGCTCGGCCAGGCGCGGCAGGAGTTCGATCCAGCGGCCGTGGGGGGTGAGTGTGGCCATCCGAGCCTCGCCATCCTCTGTGTCCTCAAGGGTGATTTCGAGGATCGAGCCGGAAAACAGACCGGGCGCCCGGTCTGGCCATTCGACAATCACCAGTCCGCTGGCTGCGGCCTCTTCGAGGCCGAGCTCATAGGCCTCGTCGATGCCTCCCAGGCGGTAGAAGTCGGCATGGGCCACCGGAATGCGGGTGAAGTCGTAGTGCTGGACCAAGGTAAAGGTCGGGCTCGGCACCTCGAATTCGCCATGGGCGGGCGCAAGGGCGTGGATCAGCGCCCGGGCCAGCGTGCTCTTGCCGGCGCCAAGGTCTCCCTGGAGCAGCAGCACGTCACCCGGCCTCACGGCGGCGGCGAGTTCGCGTCCGAAGGCTGTTATGGCATCGAGCCCCGCAAGGCGGATCTGGTGGCGATGGGACATCACAGGGCTTTCGCCTGGGGAAGTTGGGCCGGGAGCTCCGGGGCGACCGAGGCGGTGGAGGGGCCATTGCGCGGCAGGCGGCAGACGACGGTGGTGCCGTGGCCGAGGCGGGAACGCAGGGTGACGGCCCCCTCATGCAGCTCGACGAAGCTCTTGACCAGCGATAGACCAAGTCCGGGGCCGCGATGACCGGAAATGCCGGGACGGGCGCGGAAGCGGTCGAAGGCGACCTTCTGGAACTCCTGATCCATCCCCTTGCCCTGGTCGGCCACCCAGAGATTGACATAGTCCCCTTCCACCTGGGCGCCCAGACGAACCGTGCTGAGATCCTCGCTGAAGCCGATGGCATTGCTCAGCAGGTTATGCAGAACCTGCACGATCCGGCGGCGGTCGACGACCATGGTCTCAGGTTCCTGCGGGATCTCGACCAGCAGCGTGATGCGGCGCTTCTCGATACGCGGCTGCATCTGCCTGGCGGCCTCGGTCAGCACCTCGCTGATGTCCACGCGCTCGAAGCGCAGCTCCATGGCGCCGGCATCGATGGTGGTCAGGTCGAGGATCGCATCGATGATGCTCAGGAGATCGGCCGAGGACGACAGGATGTCGCCTACATATTCGCGCTGCTTGAGGGAGAGGTCGCCCGCAAGCCCCATGGCGAGGCTTTCGGCAAAACCGATGATATTGCAGAGCGGCGTGCGCAGCTCGTAGGACACGTTGGACAGGAAGTCCGTCTTCAGGCGATCGGCCGTCTCCAGGGCCTCGGCGCGCTCGCGCAGGGCCCGCTCGATACGGGCGCTGTCGGTCACGTCGGTATAGGTAAGCAGGGTGTTGCCGTCGGGCAAAGGCACCAGGGCGAAATAGAATATCTTGCCGTCCGGCCGATCGATGCGGCCCTGAAGCGGGTGACGGTCATCATCCACCGAGGTGACGGCGTACTTGATCTCGTCCCACATCGCATCGTCGGGCAGGCGTTCGCGGCAGGCGGCGAAGACGCTGTCGATATGGGGCTCGGTGGCAAGGAAGTCGGCGCCGAGATCCCAGAGCTGGGCATAGGCCGGATTGTAGAGCTTCAGGCGGCCGTCGGCGCCGAACAGGGCGAGGCTCTCGTTGAGATTGTCGATGGTCTCGCGCTGGACGCTGATCAGCTCGTTGTAGCGGCTCTCGAGGCGGATCTGTTCGGTGATGTTCTCATAGAGATAGGTCACGCCGCCGAAGGGATGCTGCTCGGCCACGACGCGCAAGGTGCGGCCATCGGGCAGGTGCCACCAGTCCTCGCGGGTTTCCGCCTTGGTATAGATGGTGAGTGCCTGGGCGCGCCATTCGCGGTAATTGGCCTGCTCGGGGAGCATGCGCATCTGGCGCAGGCGGTCGAGGATCTCGCCGTCGCTCGGGCGGGTGGCGAGCCAGGACGGTTCGAGGTTCCAGAGGTTGGCGAAGGCCGCATTGCTGAAGCGCAGGCGCTGATCGGCACCAAAGATGGCAATGGCCGTGGTCAGCTTGTCGAGGGTGCTGGCATGGGCGCTTTCGTGGCGGCTGAGCTCGCCGCGGACCTCTTCCAGGGCCGTTACGTCGAAGGCAAAGCCGGCCTCGCCCTCGACCACCGGGATCTCGACGATGTCGAGATAATGGTTGCGGCCGTTGATGAAGGCCTGGCCGCGACGGCGCTCGGGACCAGAGGCCCCGGCTGGCTGCTCGACAGGAGCGATGGTGTCAGGGGCAACGAGCTCCAGCCGGTCGCGGATGACGGAGGTGACGCTGTCGGAGCCGGTTGCCTGGACATAGGCCTGGTTCGCCCAGATCAGGTGACGGTCGTTGTCGCGCAGCCAGATCGGCAGGGGCGCCTTGTCGAGGATGGCGGTCAGGCGCTCGACCTGGCGGTTGAGCCGGCGGGCCTCGTGGGCGAGACGGGTGATGTCACGGCGCTCGCCGGCCAGCGGGCGCAGGCGCAGGGTGGCAAGGCCACCGGCCGCGCGGCCATCGGCCTCCAGCAGTTCGCCCTTCTGGGTCTTCACGCCAAAATTGAAGGGCGTGCCTCGGGCCTGAAGATCGTTGAGGGCGGCAGTGAGGGTCGTGGCTGATTCCGGCTCCAGCCAGAAGGCGAAATCGGCACGCTGTTCGGGCGTTGCCGGGCAGGTGCAGGTCTCGCGCATGTCGCCGATGACCCGTTCGACTTGATCGCTGCGGCCGCGCCAGATGAAGAGCAGATGCGGTTCGGCGGTGAGGGCTGCCTCGGCGTCGTTGAGCTGGGCCTCGATCTCCGAGCGACGGCGCCGCTCGAGCTGCAGGCCGTGCTCAAGCCTGCGGGTCACGGTCATGGCCCAGCAGAAGATGATGAGGGCGACGACCGCGACGGCGATGGTGATGAGATCGTTGCTGCTTATGGCGGCCAGCTGGGCGGGGAGGGCGTCGGCTACCGTCTCCTGCGCCCAGGCAGGGGAACATGCGAAGAATGACAGCGCGCCCGTGGTCAGCCCAACAGGCATCCGTCCTGCCACTTTAGCCACGGCTTGTCGATCGCCCGCCAACATAAGAGCCCGGCTCATCCCCTCGAGTAAAGACTGCGTCCGTACCGTCTTCCGACCATACAGAGAGACGCCGGCCCCCCGGCGAATCACCCCGCAAACGATAAGCAAATCTATACAGGGGAAATGGTTAATTGCCCACCAGCCACGCGGGCAAGTTCCGGGGACGAATTGACTCTCTCCCCAAAATATCCACCGGGGGTGGAAGGCGGAAGGCCGCCGAAATGCTGGCCTGTCCACCCCCGGTGCGCATTCGCATCAGTAGCGGTAATAATCCGGCTTGAAGGGGCCGGTCTGGTTAACGCCGATATAGGCGGCCTGCTCGGGTGACAGCGTGGTCAGCTTGACGCCGAGCTTGTCGAGGTGCAGGCGGGCAACCTTCTCGTCCAGCTCCTTCGGCAGGACGTAGACCTGATTGCTGTACTTGCCGTCGCGGTCGTTCCAGAGCTCGATCTGGGCCAGCACCTGGTTGGTGAAGGAGGCCGACATCACGAAGCTCGGGTGACCAGTGGCGTTACCCAGATTGACCAGACGGCCCTCGGACAGAAGGATGATGCGCCGCCCTGCCGAGAACTCGATCATGTCGACCTGCGGCTTGATGTTGGTCCACTTGTAGTTCCGCAGGGCGCTGACCTGGATCTCGTTGTCGAAGTGGCCGATGTTGCAGACGATGGCCATGTCCTTCATCGCCCGCATGTGATCGATGGTGATCACGTCCTTGTTGCCGGTGGCGGTAACGAAGATGTCGGCGGTCGAGACGACGTCCTCGAGAGTCTGCACCGAATAGCCGTCCATGGCGGCCTGCAGGGCGCAGATCGGGTCGACCTCGGTGACGATGACGCGGGCGCCGGCACCGCGCAGGCTCTGGGCCGAGCCCTTGCCCACGTCGCCATAACCGCAGACTACGGCGACCTTGCCGGCCATCATCACGTCGGTGGCGCGCCGGATGCCATCGACCAGCGACTCGCGGCAGCCATAGCGGTTGTCGAATTTCGACTTGGTCACGCTGTCATTGACATTGATGGCCGGGAAGGGGAGCTCGCCTTTCTTCTGCAGCTCGTAGAGACGGTGCACGCCGGTGGTGGTCTCCTCGGAGACGCCGCGGATCGCCGCCTTCACCTTGGAATACCAGCCCGGATTGGCCGCCAGGCGCCTGCGGATGGTGGCGAAGAGGTGCTCCTCCTCCTCATTTGACGGATTGGCGAGGACCGAGGGATCCTTTTCGGCCTTGCTGCCAAGCAGAATCAGCATGGTGGCGTCACCGCCGTCGTCGAGGATCATGTTGGCGGTTTCGCCATTGCCCCAGTCGAAGATCTTGTCGGAGAATTCCCAGTATTCGGCAAGGCTCTCGCCCTTGTAGGCGAAGACCGGAATCCCCGCCGCAGCAATGGCGGCAGCCGCATGATCCTGGGTGGAGAAAATGTTGCACGAGACCCAGCGCACTTCCGCGCCCAACGCCACAAGGGTCTCGATCAGCACCGCCGTCTGGATCGTCATGTGAAGGCTGCCGGCGATGCGCGCCCCCTTGAGAGGCTGCTTCGGACCGTATTCAGCGCGAAGGGCCATGAGACCGGGCATCTCGACCTCGGCCATCTCGATTTCCTTGCGCCCCCAGTCGGCCAGGGCAATATCCTTGACGATGTAATCGGTAAAGGCGCTCATGGAGTTGTATCCTCGGTCTTGTCGATGCCTGTGGCTGCAGGGCAGCAATTCTGAAGGGGCGGTATAACAAGACTGAGAGGGAAGGGCAACGTGATATAAAGACTTCTTTATGTCACGCTGCCGCGAGGGGCTGGACGGGCATCGAGCGCTCCTTTTGCGGCGTGAGCGTCTAGCGCACGGCAGTCTCGGTGCGTCCGGGCAGGGCGTGGATCATGGACGACCGGCGAATGAAGCGGTGCCGGATCCGGTTGACCCAGGTGTCGCGCGAGAGCTCCATCACCGACATGATCATTTCCCGCCCCTGTCCCGGGCAGAATTCCCGGCGGTAGCCTACAAAGCTGAATCCGTATTTCACGGCCATGGTCGGGGTCATGCGCTGATTGGGGAAGGCGTCGGCCTGTATGGCATCCAGCTTCTGGCCCAGAAAGGCAAAATCCAGCAGCCCCGGGACCACGCAGGCGAAGGCCCGATGTCTGCGGTAGCGGGGGCGAACCCAGAGGCTGATGCGCGGCACCCGGTCTCCCAGCCGCATGGCATAGGAGGCGACGCCGAAGAAATCGCCGGGCGGCTTGCGAAAGTGGAGGACGAAAAAGGTCCCCTCCGGTCCGGGCGGATTGTTCAGGCGAGAGATCATCGCCCGCATCCCGCTGATGCTCAGGTCAATGCGGGTTATGGCGTTGGCGAGAAGGTCCGGATCAGTGGTCATCTCCATCATCATGGGGGCATCCGCCAGGGTGGGATGGCGGAAGATCAGGTGGTCAGTCACGACAATGTCGCGGCTGGTGAAGTCAATGTCGACATCTGTCAGAATCATGGCCCGTCCCGAAAGAGCGGGGACGGCCGGTGCCGTGCCCCGCTCGCCACGCTCAAATGGGACCGGTCGATCCGCTCAATGGGTGCGGCGCCGGTCATCGACGGAATAATGCTAACTCACGAAGGGAACAGTACAATCAGAAGTTGAATTTAGGCTTACCGAAGGCCTGTCTGGCCGGGACTCCGGTCATGGGCGGGAGAGAGGCGAGGGAGATGCGGTGGCAGCGACGCTGCCACCTGGGAGGCCGCATCAGGACCGGATGAAGGCAAGCAGATCGGCGTTGATCTGCTCGGGATGAGTGGCGAACATGCCGTGAGAGAGGCCGGGATAGGTCTTGAGGGTACCGTTGCGCAGCAGCCGGATCGTCTTGTGGGCCGAAGCGGCGATCGGAACGACCTGGTCATCCTCGCCATGCAACACCAGGACCGGCAGAGTGATTGCCTTCAGATCCTCGGTGAAATCCGTCTCCGAGAAAGCCTTGATGCAGTCATAGTGGGCCTTGGCGCTGCCGGTCATGCCCTGGCGCCACCAGTTCTGGATGAGGCCCTGGCTCACCTTGGCGGCGGGACGGTTGAAGCCGTAAAAAGGGCCGGACGGGACATCGAGGTAGAACTGTGCACGGTTGGCGGCAAGTGAGGCCCGGAAGCTATCGAAGACTTCGAGGGGCGTGCCTTCAGGGTTGGATTCGCTCTTCACCATGACCGGAGGCACGGCGCCCATCAGCACAGCCTTGGCAACGCGTCCGGGTTCGGCACGGGCAACATAGCGGGCCACCTCGCCGCCGCCGGTGGAATGGCCGATGTGAATGGCATTGCGCAGGTCGAGGGCTTTCGCGAGATCAGCGACATCGGCGGCATAGGTATCCATCTCATTGCCGGTATCGGTCTCGTCCGAGCGGCCGTGGCCGCGGCGATCGAAGGCGATCACCCGGTAGCCGTGGCCGAGAAAGAACAGCATCTGGTTGTCCCAGTCGTCGCTCGACAGCGGCCAGCCGTGATGGAACACCAGAGGCTGGGCGTCGCGCGGACCCCAGTCCTTGCAGAAAATCCTCGTGCCGTCCCTGGTAGCAATATAGGCGCCCATGAGCATTCTCCTTCGCTTGGTCGTGAGTTCGATCTGCCAAAAGGGCCGGCTACGGCATCGCGGAAGCAGACGGCGTGCCTGCCCGGGGTGCGCAACAAAGCGGGGAAGTGCCGGAAATATTCCGAACTCAACCTTGTCATGCGCTGAAGGTCAGTGGCGGATTGCGGAAGATCCGCCAAACCGGTAACAGGATAGGCAGGACATTATCCGAGTAAAGAGGAAATAAGTCGTAGGCTGATCCTGCGACGGCTGCGGGCGTGTGCAGGCGAATGGGCGATGAAGTCTTGGCAGGGACTTGATCGGGGCGCGGATTTCTGCCTGGCGCGGAAGGTGCAAGGAGAGAGCCTGGCGCTCCCTGATCGGGCGGAGAGGGACTGGAAACCCCGCTCGACAGTATGGACCGCCTTAAGGAAAAGAAGGCAATGCCGTCGAGACCGCTGCTGGCGCGCACCGATCGCGCGGTGGATCAGGTCGGGATCCCGGCGGTTTCTGGGATGGGGGGATGCGTCTCGCCCGTCCCTGCCGGTTCGCTGCATGCGGCCGGGAAGCCGGGGCACCGCTTCCACGCGATGCCCCGTCCGGTCAATGTGCGCGCTGCCGGCGCTGCCACTGCTCGCGCGACAGGCGGAACAGATCCACTGGCTCGTCATGGCCGAGAGCGCGGATGTGCCGGCGCCCCAAGCCCTGGTAGCTGAAGCCGCATTTCTCGAGAATCCGGCGCGAGGGGATGTTGGTCAGCCGACAAGAGGACGCGACGGCGGCATAGCGACCGGACTGGAAGGCCTGACGGAGAATCGCGCGCGCCGCCTCGGTGGTGAAGCCGCGGCCGCGATAGCCCTGGCCCAGCCAGTAGCCCAGCTCAGGATCCTGGTCCGGCGCCTTGCGCTCGACGGAGATGACGCCAATCAGCACGCGCTCGGGGATATTGAGGTGGATGCCATAGACCAGCGCATCCTCGTCGCGGCTGCGCACCGTTTCCAGCCACTCCCGCGCATCGTCCGTCGTATAGGGGTGGGGCATGACGGTCATGTTTTCGGCCAGCGCCCGGTCATTGCAAAGGCTGGCAATCCGCTCGGCATCGGCGGGATGGGGGCGCGACAGGACGAGGCGGTCGGTCTCGATGAAATGAGGCCTTGAGGAGCTGGGTAACGAAACTGCCAAGTTCATGGGACGATCCTTTCAGGCAGCAAAAAATAAAACGGGAAGATGTGCTCCCATCTCCCCGTTTCAGCTTTCGCTAGAATTCAGATCGTCCTGGGCGATCCGCCGGGGCTTATGAGAGCCGGCGGATCACTCAGCATCCGCCGTCAGCTGGCAGCCGGTACTACGGATACGTAAGTGCGCTGGCCGCGGCCGGCACGGAACTCGACATTGCCCTCGACGAGAGCAAAGATCGTGTGGTCCTTGCCAAGGCCGACATTGGCGCCGGGATGCACTTTCGTGCCGCGCTGACGCACAATGATGTTGCCCGGAATGACGTGCTCGCCGCCGAACTTCTTCACGCCGAGACGACGACCGGCAGAGTCGCGACCGTTGCGCGAGGAACCGCCTGCTTTTTTATGAGCCATGATATGCTCCCGTTTCTGTGGCGCTCGGCGCCGCTAATTCCTTAGGCTGCAGCAGTCTTGGCAGCCGGCTTCTTGCCGTCGGTGAGGATCTCGGTGATCCGCAGCGTGGTCAGCAACTGGCGGTGGCCATTCTTGCGCTGATAGTGCTTACGACGGCGCTTCTTGAAGACGATGATCTTCTTGCCGCGGTTCTGCTCCACGACTTCGGCGGCCACGGTGGCGCCAGCAACAACCGGCGTGCCAATGGTGGTACCGGACTCGTCGCCGATGAGCAGGACGTCGGTAAGTTCGATGATATCGCCCGGCTCGGCGGTAAGCCGCTCGACCTCGATCACATCTTGCGCGGCAACTTTGTATTGCTTGCCGCCCGTCTTGATGACTGCGTACATTTGACCAATCCGCCTGGGATAAAACATTCCTTGGGCCGCACGCAGATGCTGCGCCCGGTCATTTGGGCGGCAATATACGCGGAAAGGGCAGGCTGTCAAGAAATCCACCGGGATTTTCAGCGATTGAATCTCGGTGTGCTCTTTTTCTCAAGACGCCTCTGCCTTTCCGCCCGAGGGGCATTGCATTTTCCTCAATATGTTGATCAGGAGGGCTTGGCAGGCGAGGCATTCGGCGCTATGGAACGGCCAAGCCAAGCCAAGACCAGCGGCGCTCACTGCGCGCCGTTCGACCTCGCGGAGGGGTGCCAGAGTGGTCGATTGGGGCGGTCTCGAAAACCGTTGTGCGCGCGAGCGTACCGTGGGTTCGAATCCCACCCCCTCCGCCATTCCAGCAGAAATAACAATGAGTTAGTGATGCTGGACTTGGTGCCTGCCAGAAATCCCGCAGCGCGCTGAAGGCGCCATCGCGTTCCGCGACGTGACGCTGTCCAGGCCCGCACCATCTCGCCCCGTTCCGCGACTCAAACCCCGACACTCCACTCTTGAGCGAACCGTCTGCCCTTTCCGGTGCAGGCGCCAGGCATCGATAACCGAGGTAATGACCCGTGACGGGCCCATGCCATTGCCGCACCTGATGATCCGTCGGCAGCGGCCACTTTCATTACATGAGTGTCCAGTTGCCGGTCCCGAGGAGGCCTAGGATCGGCGCTGTTGCCCGGTCCAGTGGAGGACGAGCGAGCTGATATAGACGGTGAAGATGGGGAACACCGTCATGCCCAGCGTGGCCATGATGGCCGTCACGACCTTGCCGATCGGTGTCACCGGTATGATGTTCGAGCCCACTGTGGTGACGGTCATGGAGGCCCACCAGAGGGCGGCATAGTAGTCGTCCACCTGCGGGTTCGGCCCCTTCTCGAAGACGAAGAAGACCAGGGTGAGGAAGTAGACGGTCGAGAAGAAGCTCACCAGGTAGGAGATGAACATGCCTGTAAGCTTGTTGGTCACAACCATCTTCACCAGCACGATCAGGGCAACGCCGCCGCGCATGATGGGGAGGAACTTCAACAGATAGCGGACCGCATCAGGAGGTGCGAGGGACAGGTAGTTCACCAGGCTCAGATAGGGAATTGAGAGAAGGATCAGCAGGAGATTGCGAAAGAAGAAGCGGCGGCGTTCCGGCATCACCAGCATGAACAGGAAGATGTCGACGAGGAAGTAGACACAGACCCACAGCTGGATGCGCTCGTAAATCGAGTCCTGCGTGAACACCCGGCCCGAGAAGGTTTCCAGCGAGATGCTGAGGATTAAGACCAGCGCCATCAGCACGCCGAAGCCATTGAGCACCCGAGCCGTGCGGTCGCGCCAGGTTAGATGCCGCGCATTGACAGGCGCGATCTCGTCGGTACTGGACGGGTTCTGCTGGTCCATGTCAGAGCTGCCCGCTCAGGCGTCGCCGCCAGTCGCGCGCCCAGTTCCCGGGCTCGAACTTTCTCGCCTGAATTTCATTCGCGTCTCCCTCAAGGTTTTGAGGATAGAGCACGACTGGAGCCAGCAGGCAAGGCAGCGAACATTGCACCCGCGGGGGGTGGGCCGCGAGATCAAGGGTAATGGGCAAGGGATGCTCGCCGCAAAGCCGGCGATGCGATCGCCGCTTCAGGCACCAGGCACAGTCGAGCGGGTCAGGCTTCAGCACCGTCCACGGTTGCGAGCCGGGACGGTGCTGGCTGATGGGCAAGGTTTCAGGCGCTGGGATAGCGCGGCTGATAGATCTTCGCTGCAAGATGGGCGTCGAGATCGGCCGGGCGCGGGATGCCGGCGAGGCCCTGGTCGAACACATCCTCCATCACCGCGCGGGCGACCTTGAGAGAGGTGTCGAAGATCGTCGATTGCGGCGGATAGACCAGGCCGATGTCGAGATTCGACTGGGTCACCTGCTGGGCGAGCGCGCGGGCAGCGATGATGAACATCCGGTCGGTCACCCGCTTCGCCTCGCTGGCATAGATGGCCATGCCCATCGCCGGGAAAATGTAGACGTTGTTGCCCTGTCCCGGCACGAAGGTGCGATCGCCGATGGTGACCGGCGGGAAGGGGCTGCCGCTGGCAAAGACGGCGCGGCCTTCCGACCAGCGATAGGCTTCCTCGGCGGTGCATTCCGAATGTGAGGTCGGATTGGAATAGGGGAAGATGATGGGGCGCTGATTGATGCGCGCCATGGCCTCGATGACCTGCTGGTTGAAGGCCTTGCCGACGGTGCTCACGCCGATGATGGCGGTGGGCTTCAGCGTCTCGATGGCCTGCAAGAAGTCAGTGATCGGCTCGTGCGGATGGGCGAAGGGCTTCTGGAAGTCGGCCAGATCGGTGCGACCGGAATGGATCAGGCCCTTGATGTCGAAGAACCAGCTGGCGCCGTAAGCGGCCTCGCGGGGGACGCCGTCATGCATCATGGCCTGGGCGAGAAGGCCGGCAATGCCCGCCGCGGCGGTGCCGCCGCCGAGAAACAGGAAGCGCTGGTCGGCCAGCCTGCCGCCGGTGATGCGCAGGGCCGCAAGGATGCCGGCCAGAGCGACGGCCGCCGTGCCCTGGATGTCGTCATTGAAGCAGCAGATGCGATCGCGATAGCGGGCAAGTAGGGGCGCCGCATGAGCGAAGGCGAAATCCTCGAACTGGATGCAGGCGCGGGGGAACACCTCCTGCACCGCCTCGACGAATTCATCCAGGAACGAATCGTAATCGGCACCGGTCACCCGCGGCTGGCGCAGACCGAGGTACAGCGGGTCGGCCAGTAGAGACTCGTTGTTGGTGCCGACATCGATGGTAATCGGCAGGGTGAGTTGCGGTGGCACGCCGGCACAGGCCGTATAGAGCGAAAGCTTGCCGATGGGTATGCCCATGCCGTTGGCGCCGAGATCGCCGAGACCGAGAATGCGCTCGCCATCGGTCACCACGATGAAGCGGACATCGCGCTCGGGCCAGTTGCGCAGGATCTCCTTCAGGCGGCCGCGGCGATTGATGCCGAGATAGAGGCCGCGTGGACGGCGCATGATGTCGGCGAATTTCTGGCAGGCCTCGCCCACGGTGGGCGTATAGACCAGCGGCATGAAGCGCGCCGGGTCGGACATCAGCACCTTGTAGTAGAGCACCTCGTTCCGGTCATGGAGCGAGGACAGATAAATGTAGCGCTCAAGATCGTTGGTCTTGTGGTCGATCTGCCGGAGCACGCGCTGGACCTGCAGATCCTCGCTCTCCACATGCTCGGGAAGCAGACCGATCAGGCCAAGGCGCTCACGCTCCTGTTCGGTGAAAGCGGTGGATTTGTTGTAATGCGGATCGCGCAGCAGCCTGGCCCCGCGCAGATCGGCCGGCATGGAATCCTGCTGCGTGCTGTCGTTGGTGGTGGCACTCATCGATTGACCTCGATTTGTCGGGCAGATTGCGGTGATCGGTTCAGTGTCGCCAGTTGGTCCGGGCCAGCTCGATCACCTCGTCGCCGCGACCGTTGATGACGGCCTTCAACATGTACAGGCTGAAGCCCTTTGCCTGCTCGAGCTGAATCTTCGGAGGGATCGCGAGCTCCTGGCGGGCGGTGACAACATCAACCAGAGCCGGGCCGTCGTGGTCGAGAGCCTGACGGAGGGCAGGGGTCAGGTCATCGGACTGCTCGACGCGGATGCCGAGGATGCCCATGGCGCTGGCCATGGCAGCGAAATTCGGGTTGGCCAGGTCGGTATTGGTGTCGAGATAGCCGGCGGCCTTCATCTCCATGGCGACGAAGCCGAGATTACCGTTGTTGTAGACGATAACCTTCACCGGCAGCCCGAGCTGCACGAGGCTGATGAAATCGCCCATGAGCATGGTGAAGCCCCCGTCGCCCGACAGGGAGATCACCTGACGGCCGGGGAAGGTCGCCTGGGCGCCGATGGCCTGGGGCATGGCATTGGCCATGGAGCCGTGGTTGAACGAGCCCAGGAGCCGCCGCTTGCCGTTCATCTTGAGATAGCGCGCCGCCCAGACGGTGGGTGTGCCGACATCGGCGGTGAAGACCGCATCCTCGGCAGCCAGTTCGCTGATCAACCGGGTCAGATATTGCGGATGGATGGGCCGGCCGGGTTTCGATGGCACGGCCAGGTCATCGAGGCCTTTGCGGGCCTCGACATAATGCCGGCGGGCGGCATCGATGAAGCTGCGGTCCTCACGGCGGGAGACGCGCGGCAACAGCCGTTCGATGGTTTCCCTGACATCGGCGGCGATGCCCAGATCAATGCTGACACGGCGCCCCAATGCCTCGGGGTTGCGATCAACCTGCACGACCTTCGCCTTCTGGGGATAGAAGTGCCGGTAGGGAAAATCGGTCCCGAGCATCAGCAGGGTGTCGCAGTTCAGCATGGCGTGATAGCCGGAGCTGAAGCCGATCAGGCCGGTCATGCCGACGTCGCAGGGGTTGTCCCACTCCACATGTTCCTTGCCCCGCAGGGCGTGGACGACCGGGGCCCCCAGTGTTTCGGCCAGGGCGACGACCTCGTCGTGGGCGCCAGCGCAGCCGCTGCCACAAAGGATGGTCACTGCTCTGCTCTCGTCCAGCAGGGACACCAGCCGGTCGATATCGCTGTCGGCAGGCACAAGCCGCGGCGGAACAAGCGGTGTCCAGTCGGCACGCGAGACCGGCGCCTCCTTCAGGGAGACATCGCCCGGAATGACCACCACGGCCACGCCGCGCCTGAGGATGGCGGTGCGCATGGCGCGGTGCAGGATCTGGGGCATCTGCTCGGGATTGGTGACGAGCTCGACGAAATGGCTGCACTCCCGGAACAGCTCCTGGGGGTGGGTCTCCTGAAAATAGGTGAGGCCGATTTCGGAGGAGGGAATGTGCGAGGCAATGGCCAGCACCGGCACATGGTTCCGGTGGCAGTCGAAGAGGCCGTTGATCAGATGGAGATTGCCCGGGCCGCAGCTTCCGGCACAAACGGCGAGCTCGCCGGTCAGGGCGGCCTCGGCGCCGGCGGCGAAGGCTGCGACTTCCTCATGGCGAACATGCATCCAGGCAATCTTCTTCTGACGATGCAGCGCATCGTTGATACCGTTGAGGGAGTCGCCGACAACGCCGTAGATCCGTTTCACGCCCGCACTTGCCAGCGTGTGGACCAGCAAATCCGCGATATTCATGCTCATGAGCAAGGCTCCGTCCATGGCTGGCAGGACACGGGCCAAATGACCACGCTCGCGCAAGTCACCCGCACCTCTTTGCGCTGTTCGCGCCAGATCATCTGTTTGTGCAAGAACAGCGTAAACTCAATGGCCTTGATGTGCCAAGCGGCGGCGACAAGGTGGGGTGAACTGTCCTGTGGGTTCCTGATGCAAGGCCAGGTGTCCGGATATCAGATGGAGCCGGTCGCGTTTGTATCATCCGATGGGCGGGGTTAGACTGGGGCAGCCGATGCCGGCCAGGGATGGCAGAGGTTCAGGGCTGTGCCTTGCTGGCGGATATGCTGACAGTGTCGCAGACCACCACGTGCGTGGTTCTATTAAGGGCATCCCATCCGCGTTTGATCCGCCCGCAGACCACCGCGCGCGTGCGTGGTTCAGGCTGGACAGACCGTTGTCCGGGAGGCCGCGACGGCAGGCGGCTCAATGGCCCCTGTGCCGCCATTTCTGGGAGGATGACGCCATGAGCTGGAACCCGACGCAGTCGCCCGACTGTCCTGAGGCTGCGGGTCTTGATGCCATCGAAACACTGATCATTCCGCGAAGTCGCGACCTGGGCGGCTTCGAGGTGCGCCGGGCATTGCCGGCGCCAAAGCGGCAGATGGTCGGTCCGTTCATCTTCTTCGACCAGATGGGACCGGCCGAGTTCCTCACCGGCGGTGGCATCGACGTGCGGCCGCATCCGCATATCGGGCTTGCCACGGTCACCTATCTCTTCGAGGGCGCCTTTCATCACCGCGACAGCACCGGGGCCGACCAGATGGTCTATCCCGGCGAGGTCAACTGGATGATCGCCGGCAATGGCGTCACCCATTCGGAGCGGACCAGCGAGGAGATGCGCCGCCAGCCCAGCCGCGCCTTCGGAATCCAGACCTGGGTCGCCCTGCCGGAACATGCCGAGGACATGCCGGCAAGCTTCGAGCATCACGGCCGCAAGGCACTGCCCTTCCTTGATGACGAGGGCAAGCAGGCCCGCCTCATCCTCGGCACGGCCTGGGGTGAGCGCGCGCCGGTCAAGACCTTCACCGAGACATTCTATGCCGATGTAGTGATGGCCCCGGGAACGAAGCTGCCACTGCCCGAGGAGCACGAGGATCGCGGCGTCTATGTGGTCGAGGGGAGCGTGGCGGTGGCCGGAACGGACTTTCCCGCCGGTCGCATGATGGTGTTCCGGCCGGGTGACCGCATCAGCCTTACGGCAGGCGAAAGGGGTGCGCGGCTCATGGTTCTAGGCGGGGAGACCATGAACGGGCCGCGCTATATTTCATGGAACTTCGTTGCCTCGTCGCGGGAGAAGATCGAGGCCGCCAAGGAGGCCTGGCGTCAGGGGGACTTCGAGCATGGCCGCTTTCGACTGCCGCCGGGGGATGATGCGGAGTTCATCCCGTTGCCGGAGCAGCTCCGGTAGGCGCCGTGGCCAGGGGCGGGCGCGGGTGGCTCGGAAGGGCTCACTGCAAGCGGATGCGCGGGCACGCTTAAGGTCGTGCGGTCGTGCGGTCGTGCGGTCGTGCAGGACCAGCAGTGATGCCCTGGCCCAACCGCCGTCGGCAGCGGGCCGAGGCTCAAGCGCGCCTATTTGACGGGTGCGAAATTCGCGTGGGCGCTCAGCAGCCAGCGATCGCCCTCCCTGCGGAAGACCGACAGACGTGGCGACGTCCCGCGAACGGCCTTCCCGTCAGCAACCTGATCAGATTCGATCAGGTAGCGGATCACCATGATATGGTCATCGCCGGTGGCGACGATGTCGCTGAAGGTGGCGCGGGTGTTGTGCTTCGGCAGGGCCTGGAGATAGGCCTCCTTGTCGTGGGCCGTACCGTCCGCGCGCAGGATCTGGTATTCCGGCGCCAGCACCCCGGCGACAGCGGCGGGATCACCTAAGAAGATCGCGTCATACCAGGGATCGAGCGCCTGACGCGCCCTCTGCTCGCTGAGCAGCTCGGCTGCCCGCGCCGGGGATGATGCGGCCATCAGCAGCGAAAGGCCCGCAAGCCCCATCACAGAAAAATCCCGCCGCGTTGCCTGTCCTTGTGAAGCCGCCATGGTGAAGCTCGCCTTTGTTGTGATTTTTCGGCGACCACGATGCATGGATTTTCAGTGATGGGATAGAGTTAAATTCAGGATGGACAGATGAATGCAAGTTGCTTCTGGTAAAATACTCAACGATCGTGGCAGCCTGGGCTGATTTCGCTGCTCGGCGGCTGCCTGGAGAAGCGCCTGTCATTGGTGGAGATGCTTGCGTACACGCCTCACGGGGCCGCAACGATCCGGGACGGGAAAGGCTGAGCATCATCGACCTGCCGACTGCGCGCCCGGGCATCGCGCATGACCCGTGTGGTCTCGGCGACATAGCAGACCGCGTTGCCTGCCGCGCGCTCCTCGTCCCCGGAAATGACCGCATCGAGCAGCTCGCGATAGGACTCTGCAACATCCGTCTCCACCGTTGTCTTGCCGCGGAAGTACAGGGCGCGGGCGATGCTGTGCATGGGGCCGAGAGCGTCGCCGAGATGCACATTGTCCGCTGCCTGAACGAGGGTGCGTTTGATCCGCCGATCGAGCTCCAGTATCGCGACATGGTCGCTGCTGGATGCCGCAGTCGACAGGGCATGCATGAGCCTCCCGAGGCTTGCCCGGTGTTCGGGCGTCATGCGCCGGGCTGCAAGACGCGCCAGCAGGATTTCCAGCGGGAGCCTTGCCTCGCATAGCTGCTCCAGATCGCATTGTTCGAAGTCGCACACCACGATGCCGCGACGGGGAATGATGCTTACCAGGCCGTTGTCGGCCAGATGCTGAAGTGCCTCGCGAACTGGCGTGCGCCCTATGCCTAGTTCCGAGGAGATGGGCGCCGCAGACAGAATGACGCCGGGGCAGTAGTGGCCAGAGACGATCAGGCTTTCGAGGCGCTCATAGGCCTGCTCGGACAGGAGCTGATCCTCTTCGATCTCGCCTCTTGCGGAAGTGCGGCTTTGGCCGTCCCCGGGGAAGGATGTGCCTGCCATGCTGGCAAAAGATCCGAGTGCATCCACGAAACGGTCAAAGGCAGCCTGGACTGCGTCGATGTTCCCGCCTGCCATCCTGTCAATCAGGTCGGCATGCCTGAAACCCACATCAGCCACCGGTTTCGACGCAAAAGAGAAGTAGTAACGTCGAGAAAGGGCGTAGGACGGCTTGATGGCGACCCGGAGGAAGGGGTTGGCGCAGATCTCGAGTTCGAGTTCCTTGAAGCGGCGGTCCACATTCTGGGCCTTGTCGAGGTCGCGCACCCGCACCGCCTCGCGCATCTCCTCTCCGAGCCGAGCCAGAGTCAGGCGTTGCTGCCGGTGAGCCCTGACCGTTGCAACCGCTGCCATCTGGCGCTGCAGGACACGCCTGAGCTCGAGAAGCCTTTCGAAACCCAGACGCGTTGTTTGATTGACGACGATGCCGCTGCGGGGACGCACAGTGATCAGCCGGTCGCGGGCCAGGCGTCGCAAGGCCTCGCGCACCGGGGTCCGGCCAATGCCGGTCAGGTGGCTCAGAAGTGCTTCCGACAGCCGGGCACCGGCCTCGAAGCGGCCAAGAACCAATTCCCGTTCGATAACCGAATAGGCTTCATCGGCCAGGGACAAGAACGGGGTCGCCCGCGACGTCGTGCAAGCTTCACAGGAAGTCACGGGCGTGGCTCTCCCCGCTTACCGCCCGGGCAAAGCCAGCGGCGATACTTCGGCAGCGGTCCGCTTCTTGCGGTCGCGATTGGGCATGTCGGCGGCAACGGCAGCCTGGATCACGCCGACTTCCCTGGCGATGGCCGCATGATCGATGCCAACGAGCTGGCCGTTCTCGACGAGCTTTCTCCCGCCCACATACACGTCCTTCACGGCGCGGTCGGCGGCACTGAAGATCAGACTGCGAACCGGGTCGTAGAGCGGCTGCATCAGCGGATGCTGGGCATCGACGACGACGAAATCGGCCAGCGTGCCCGGAGCGAGGCGACCGATGTCATTGCGCATCAGCGCCTTCGCGCCGCCGATCGTAGCGGCATTGAAAACGTCAGTCGTGGTGGCGGAGAACATATGCTGCTCGGCTACCCGGCACAGGACAGCGGCCTCGCGAACTTCTTCCAGCATGTTGTGCGGGTGGCAGTCGGTGCCGATTCCAATGTTGATGCCAGCGCGCCGATAGGCGCCGAAACTTTCCAGGGTCACGCCGTATCGGCTGAGCACGACAGGGCAGTGGGAGACAGAGGCACCGGACTCGGCCAAGATGTCGATATCCTTGCGGGTATGCCAATGCACCCAGGAATGATGATCGAGCACCGCCCCGTGGCCGATGATGGTGCTCGGACCAAGCAGTTGCTTCTCGGCCAACCACTGGATCGACGTCAAACCCGTGCGCCGGACCATCTCGTGGAATTCGATGACCGCCATGCCAGCATGGAGGTGGTAGGGCCAGTTCTTCTCAAGGGCGAGGTTGTAGGCCCTGCGGAGCAGCTCAGGTGTGCAGGCATCGACCGTCATGGGCGAGACCATGGGGTTGAGCAGACCGGAGGAATCGCTCGCGACGACATCGAGAACGTCGAGGGCTTTGCGATAGTCGGCCTCACCGCCGTCGGGTGCCCAGCGATATTCGAGCTCGTGATCGTTCCGTGCCACGATCTTGGCTGAGTCGAACAGGGGCGAGACATAGGCCCGGATGCCGGTTTCGGCGATGGCTTCGACCCAGCCCGGATAGGGATAGGACATGTCCACGTAGGTAGTGACACCGCTCAGCAGCAGTTCACAGATTGCCGCCCTGGTGCAGAAGGACCGCCGCTCGGCCGGCGGCATGAAAAGGCCCCAGCCCTCGTAAACACCGGCAAAGAAGAAGTTCGGATTGCCCATATCTTCACGGACGCCGCGGAAGGTCGGCATCGAACCGGAGTGATTGTGGATATCCACCAATCCAGGGAAGATGCACATGTCATGGGCCGGGATCACTTCATCAGCCGCGCCATCATACTGGCCGGGCCCGGCGAAGATGATCCTGTCGCCACTGATCACGAAATCGGCGTTGCGATAATAGCAGTGTGAGCCGGTCGCTTCATCCCAGCCAATCAGCCAGTCGACGCCCCTGAAGCAGACTGTCCTTTGCCCCATCGTTTAGTCTCGCCCTTCAGCTTTTCTTGATTATCGAACACGACTGAGGCCGCAGCCTCAAATGCACGGCTTCGCCGGCTCCAAACATAGATGTGTCGCCGTCGTTTCCATCAGCTCCGATCCGACGGATGATCCGCAGGGTCAGACCGGCAAAGTCAACGAGGTAGTCAGCGTCATTTCCGAGGTAGCTTGCGTCGATGACAGTGCCTTCGAAGATGCCCTCATCGGCCACGCTGGAGGTCTTGGGCCTGAGCTCGACGTCTGAGCTGCGAATGACGACGTCGCAGGCTTCGTGGGCGGCAAAGGAAACCGTATCGCGATCGGGCCCTCCGGCACGAGCCTCAAACTCACTGCCGTTCTCCAGGCGGATGCGCCACAACCCAGCCGCCTGGCTTCTGCCGAGGACAGTACCGCTGAACACATTGGACTGACCAAGAAAGCTTGCGACGAAACGATTTGCCGGATAGCGGAAGATCGTTCGCGGATTTCCCGTCTGCTGGACGCTTCCCCGATTCATGACGACGATGGTGTCGGACATGCTCAGCGCTTCCTGCTGATCGTGCGTTACCAGGATTGCGGTCAGACCCAGGGCCTTCTGGATGAGCTTGATTTCCACGCGCATCTCGTCGCGCAAATTGGCATCAAGCGCCGAAAGCGGCTCGTCGAGCAGGAGGACGTCGGGCTCGAAGACAACCGCTCGCGCCAAGGCGACGCGCTGTTGCTGGCCGCCTGACAGTTGATTGGGATAGCGCTCCTCGATGCCCGGCAGGCGCACCATTTCAAGAGCCCGCCGGATCCTCGGAGCAAGCTCGCTGCGCGGAACGCCGTGACGCTTCAGGCCAAAGGCGATGTTCTCGCCTATGGTCTTGTGCGGGAACAGCGCATAGTTCTGGAAAACCAGCCCTATCCGACGCTTGTGGATTGGCAGCTGCTCCACGGCGCGTCCCTTGATGGCGATCTCGCCGTAGGTCGGTTGCTCAAGTCCGGCCACGAGGCGCAGCAAGGTGGTCTTGCCGCATCCCGATGGACCAAGGAGGCTCGTCAGCGTGCCCGCCTTCAATGAAAGGTCAACGTTGTCGACAGCCCTGACAGTGCCGAACAGTTTCGACACCCCGGAAAGACGCACCGCATCCGGTGACTGATTGGTGTCGCCCGTGCGCTCTCCGCTGCCGTCAGCCGAAACGCCTTTGCTTTCTTCGCCGATCACGATTTCCGAGCCCCCAGTCACTCTCAGAAGCCCTTCTCAATGCGAGCGTATTTCGGCTTCCAATCCTTCTCGTGCTTGGTCCAGTAGTTCGGGTCAGAGAAGGCAAACTTGGAAAGAGTGCCGGTCGGGTCGAAGTTCGGCAGGCTCTCGATCTTCTTGGTCAGCTGGACCTTGGTGGGATCCAGGGCCGGCGGATACAGCTGGGCCTCGGAGACCGCGATTGCCACCTCCTTATCCAGGATGAAGTTGAGGAACTTCTCGCAGACCTCGAGCGGGGAGCCCTTCACCACGAGCAGATCAGAGCACCAGCAGTAGCCCGTGGAATAGTCGACGTAGCCGAAGTTTGGATCACGCTCGATCAGGGATGCTGCGCGTCCCGACCAGATGTCGGTTGCATAAACCTCGCCCGAGGCCAAGAGTTCGGTAGATTCGGCGCCCGAGCCCCAGTACTTCTTCACGAGGCTGCGGTTGAGACGGATGTTCTCCCAAACGGCATCGAGATCCTGGATGTTGTTCGGATCTTGGCCGGTCAGCAGGGCGGCAACCCACATGCGGGTCTGGAAGTCATTGTGGCCGGAAAGCTTGCCCTTGAGGTCGGGCGCGACAAGAAGCTTCTCGCGCTCGGCCAGGGCGCGCTCAGGCGAAATGAACTTCTTGTTGTAGGCGATACCGGTGTTGCCGTAGCTAAACGGCACAGCCGAAAGACCATCAGGCGTGACCTCCCGGAACGGCTTGAGCAGCGCCGGCATGACATTGGCGAGATTGGGAATGTTGGCTTCATTCAGCTTCACGCCGAAGCCTGCATCCACCCAGCGCTTGTACCAGGCGATACCCGCGGAGTTGATGATGTTGAAGTCGCCGGGGCGACCCGCCTTCGCCTTGGACAGAACCTCTTCCTCGAGGCCAAAGGTGCCCTCGACGACCTTGATGCCAGTGTCGGCCTCGAAGGCGGCGATGCCGGTCTTGCGCATGGCCTCCTGCACAACGCCCCCCCAGCTGTGCATCAGGATCTGCTTAACGTCGATCGACTGGGCCATGGCCCGCATGCCGCTGCCGAAGAAACCGGCCGCCAGACCTGCTACGCCGACGAAGCCGAGAAAGGACCGCCGGTCGAGTTCGCCGGCAAGGTAGCGTTGCTTGAGTTCTTCCAGTTCCTTGAATGTCTTGTCGTACATGACTTCCACTCCCCTCTATGCGCTATTTGCTTATTGCGTCCTGTGTGTCCGCATCGGAAGCGCGAGCCTGCCGTGCGACCTGTGAGCCTGCTGCGCCGGCCAGGAGCGACAGGCCGACCGTGATCACGACCATCACCGTGCCCAGAGCATTGATTTCGGGGCTGACCGAGTCCTTCAGCATCGAGAAGATCTGGGTGGGGATGGTTTCGACGCCGTTCGGTCGCCAGAACAGGGACGCGGTCAGGTTGTCGAATGAGATAGTGAACGAGAAAAGCGCCGCCGCCGTCACGGCCGGAAGGCTGAGTGGCAGGGTGACCTCGCGGAACGTGACCAGCGCCGAGGCGCCCAGGCTGCGGGCCGCTTCCTCATAGGTCCGCCCCAGGCCGGCAAGACGCGCCTGTATGACCAGCACGGCAAAGGGGAACGTGATCAGAATGTGTCCCGCCAGCAGCAGCAGGTAGGTGCGCGGCAAGTCGAGGGCGCGCAACAGCAGCAGCAGGCCTACTGCCAGAACCGTTTCCGGTATCAGCAGCGGGGCGATCAGGATCAGGCTTACCGTCTTCTGACCCGATACCTTGTGACGGACCAGGGCCAATGCCGCCAGCATGGCCAGCAGGGTCGCGATCAACGCCGTCAATACCCCGAGAATGGCCGAGGTAGACAGCGCCGAAAGAATGGCCTCGTTTTCGGCCAGCTTGACAAACCATCGGAAGGAAAAGCCAACGAAGGGGAAGGCGCCGAAGCTCGAGTCATTGAAGGACAACAGAATGACCACGAGGATGGGCGCGAACATGAAGACATAGACGAGCACCGTGATGGCCACCAGTAGGCGCCACATGAGGCTCGCCGGTTCCTTGTCCTTGCGCTGGGTGCTCATGCCATGCCCCGCGTCAGGCGTTCAAGGCCGAAATAGCGATTGTAAATCACGATCAGTGCGCCAAGGATGAGGACCAGGGCGATGCCGAGCGTGGCCCCCATGGGCCAGTTGAGCTCCGTCATCACCGTGCTGAAGATCAGATTGCCAAACAAATAGTCGTTCGGGCCGCCGAGGATCGCCGGTGTCACATAGGAGCCGGCGGCTAGCACGAAGGCCAGGAGCCCGCCGGTTGCCACGCCCGGCATCGACAGGGGCAGCGTCACCTCCACAAAGGCCCGAGCAGGTGTCGCGCCAAGGGTGCGGGCCACCGGCACCAGCGTCTTGTCGCTCGATTCGATCGCCACGAAGATGTTCAGAATCGTGAATGGCAGCAGGAAGTGGGCAAGGCCGATCACGACAGCGCCTTCGGTGTAAAGCATCTCCAAGGGCGCATCGATGATGCCCAGGGTGATAAGCACGGAATTAAGGGCACCATGAGCTCCTAGTACCTGCATCCAGGACATGGTGCGGATCACAAAGCTGATCCAGAATGGCAGCAGAAGAAGAAGCATAAGGATCCAGCGATATTTCGACTGGACCATGGCCAGTGTGTAGGCCGGAATATAGCCAACGACTACACAGATGACGGTAGTGATCAGCGCTACCTTTGCCGTCTTCCAGAGCGCGTAGTAGTAGTAGGGATCAGTAATCAGGGCGACCCAGTTGTCCGCCATGAACGCGGCGCGCTCCACGCCGATATCCACATATTCGAAGAACGTGTAGGCCATCATGATCGCCATCGGGGTGATCATGAGCACGATCATCAGCGTCAGGGATGGCAGCAGAAGCAGCCACCCCGCTCTTGACTTGGTTTGTATCTCTGCTGACGCCATTTCTGATGATCTGATATATCAACCAATTTGCTTATCAACGGGATGATGCGACGCGAAATCAGAGCGTGTCAATAGAGTTGTGAGACTGAAATTATTGAAACAATGGATATTGATTCTCCAGCTGCCTGAATTACAGTGGGGGCATGTTGCCGCGTTTTTTGAAGCTTACCTGATATCTCAGGTGGAGCTGGAATAAGTGTGCGCCGGTCAGAGCGCGGTCTCCGGGGCGCCTAGGGAGTCCTGATTCAATGTCCTCATTGCGAGAGAAAGTACTTGCCTGGATTGACCAGGATCGGGAGCTGCTGATCGAGTTTTACCAGCGGTTCGTGAGGGCAAAGTCCCCCAATCCGCCGGGGGATACCCGGGAGGCCATGGCGGTCATTACCGATTTCCTGACGCGCGAACAGCTCCAGTGGCAGGAATGTACGGCGCAAGAGCATCTGCCCAATGTTGTCGCCTCATTCGATGGCCAGGCGCCCGGGCCGCATCTCGTGCTGAACGGCCATGTGGATGTGTTTCCAATCGGCGCAGGCGAAGTGTGGGAGCGGGATCCGTGGAGCGGCGACATCGTCGACGGTCGGCTGCACGGTCGCGGGTCGGCGGACATGAAGGGCGGGACAACGGCGGCGATCTTTGCCTATCGGTATCTGCACCGGCTTCGGGAACAGCTTTCGGGCAAACTCACCCTCATGCTGGTGTCGGATGAGGAAACCGGCGGCCGCTGGGGCTCCCAGTATGTGCTCGAGACCCTGGGGGATGCCGTGAAGGGGGATTGTCTATTGTCCGGCGAGCCGGGGGGCGTCGGAACGATCCGCTTCGGCGAGAAGGGCATCCTGCAATTCAAGATCAGCATTCGGACCCGCGGCGCGCATGGTCCCTATGCCCATCTCAGCCGGAGCGCGGTGAGGATTGGTGGCCAGATCATGGACCGGCTGGATGAGGTGATGGCCTTCGAGGCCAAGCTTCCGCCGACTGTCGCAGAGCGGCTTCAGGGGGAAACCGCCCGCAGGATCATCGATCAAACCATGGGCGAGGGCACGTCCGAGGTGATTTCGCGGGTGTCAATGAATGTCGGCACTTTCCATGGCGGTTCAAAGATCAACATGGTTCCGTCCAACTGCGAGATGGAGGTCGACATCCGCGTGCCACTGGGGGTTGATCGCGAGGCCGTGCTCGACAAGGTCCGTGCAATCGTTGCCGAGTTTCCCGAAGCCAGCATTCACGACATCACTGGCGGGCCTGCTCTCTTTTCGGATCCCTCTCATCCGATGGCGGAGATCATTTCTGCGAATGTGGAGCGGCAGGGATATCCGACGCCGCTGCGCATTCCCATGCTGGCGGCGTCCGACTGCCGGTTCTGGCGAGAGCGGAATGTGCCGGCCTTCGTGTATGGAACCTCGCCGCGAAACGTGGCGGCGCCGAACGAATCGGCGCTCATCGAGGAATTCCTGCATGTCGTTCGGGTGCACACGCTGTCGGCGCTCGACTATCTCACTGCACCGTGAGGGGCCATGCAGGGAAGAGGGGGGCAGCTGCGCCCCTCACCTCGTCGAGGGCGGCGCCGTGGCTGGCGCAATGAGTATCGTGCGACACTTGCTGATCAGCCGTCCCGATTGTCATGCGGCTTGAGAAAGCCGCGCTCAGGTCAGACCGGGGCTTCCCAGTCGTCGAGGTACCTGTAGATCTGGTCACGGAGTTTGCGGATGTCGCGGTTAAGCCGGGCGAGGTCGCTGGCGCTCATGTCTGACGCTCCGAGAAGGGCATCCCAGAGGCAGCCGGCTCGGGCGCGAAGGTCGCGGCAGGCATCGGTCAGGGGAACGAGAACCTGACGTTCGTTTCGCGGAATGCGCATGCGCATGATCAGGCCGGCCTCCTCGAGGCGCTTGAACAGCGGCGTCAGGGTGCTGGATTCGAGCGCAAGCCTGAATGCGATGCCGCCTACGGTCTGATCATCGTCGCGCCAGAGAACATTCAGCACCAGATATTGCGGATAGGTGAGGCCAGGCTCATCGAGTTGCGGCTTGTAGAGACGCTGTATGGCCATGCCAGCCGAATAGAACGCGTAGCAGGTCTGATCCTCGAGGGTAGCGGGCGAATTCTTGCGCTTTTGACGACATGGGGAAAAGCCGTAAGATTGTGCTGAAGAAGTAAAAAATATATCGCAATAAGAATTGCGTTTACTGGCCTGGGCGTGGCTGTGGGGAGAGAAATACCTCGGGTCGGTGGCCTGCGTGACTTGCTGCGCACATGCGCATTACTTCGCGCTCAACGACAAGCAGATCAAGGCGCTGCCGCCGCGCTGGTGCCTGATGCGTAACAAGCATCTCACCAAGGCCGGATGGGTGATGCAGCAGTACATCGAACCGGATCACGTCGAGCACGAGGCGGCCGCGGAATTTGGCGGGCCGGATGCGGCGGCAATCACCGAGGCGGTCAAGCTGGGGGACAAGGTGTATGCGGGAAAAGGCTGACCGCGGAAAGGGCATCGATCCGCTGGATCACGGTCGTGTCGCCGACTTCTTCGGCGCGGCGATTGTGAAAATCGTGAAGGCGGGGAAGCTCGACTCCCATCCGCTGTATGGCGCGCATGATTTCGAGGGCAGCGTTATCAAGATTGCGCCCGATCCGGATGCACCGAGCGTCGATCGACAGGTGGCGGTGGTCGTCGAACTCCCCAATTTCGGCGAGAAGCAGCAGGCAACCTTCCTGGTGCAGGCCGATCCCACTGCCTGGCGCGCCGCTGCGCATCGTGCGGGTCGAACACGACGGCTGGATGCTGCCGTAAGCGCGGGAACGGATGGGCCGAGGCGCGGGCGCAGCTTGCCTCATCCGGTTGTGTAGCAAATCGGCAGGGCCATGCTCTTGTCGGTTCTCATTTCCGGATGAACCCGTATAGTTGCGCCGGGAAGCAGAGCAGCGGAACTGAACCCGTGCTTGCGAGTGGCCTGCGGGGCGCGCGGCGAAGCGGAAGGTTCGGGCAGCGCATGTCGTTTCAGGGAGCGGGAAGTTGAGCGGGAGCTACAGCGAATGGGTCGGCCGAACAGAAGAGGCGCGCGATTTTTCCTCGGAAAGCGCCGTCGATCGCTATAACGCAACGCTGAACATTGACGCGGGGCCGAGTTGTGCCGGCGATCCGGTGCCGCTCATGGCGCACTGGCTGTTCTTCACGCCCACGGCCCGGCACGACCAGCTCGGGCCTGACGGCCATCCGAAGCGCGGCGGGTTCCTTCCCCCCGTGCACGACCTGCCACGGCGCATGTTTGCCGGCGCCCGCTACAGGTTCCATGCGCCGCTGCCGGTGGGGCGCGAGATCGTGCGCAAGTCGACCATCCTGTCAGTGAAGGAGAAGGAAGGGGCGACGGGGCGGCTGGTCTTCGTCACGGTGCGACATGACATCGGGGTCGCCGGCGGGCCGGTGGCCATCGAGGAGGAGCATGACATCGTCTATCGCGGCCTTGGCGGGGCGGCGGCAAAGACAGCGCCGGCAGCACCCGAAGGCGCCGACTGGAGCCGCAGCCTCACGCCGGACCCCGTGTTCCTATTCCGCTATTCAGCCATCACCTTCAATGCCCACCGCATCCACTACGACCTCGCCTATGCGCAGAACGAGGAAGGCTATCCCGGCCTGGTGGTGCACGGGCCACTGATCGCCACGCTGATGCTAAAGCTGGCGGAGGACAATCTCGGGGGGAGGCCGATCAGCGGGTTCTCCTTCCGGGCAGTGTCTCCCCTGTTTGGCGGCCGGGAAATGCAGGTCCACGGCCGCAGGCCCGACGAAAACGGCAGGGTGGCGCTGTGGGCATGCAATGCCGAGGGCGGCCTTGCCATGCAGGGCGAAGTGACGGTGTCCGCATGAGCCGGCCACTGGACGGGATACTGGTCGTCTCACTGGAGCAGGCGATCGCGGCGCCCTATTGCAGCCGGCAACTGGCGGCTCTGGGCGCGCGGGTAATCAAGGTGGAGCGGCCGGATGGCGGCGACTTCGCCCGGGCGTATGACAAGCGGGCCCGGGGGCTTGCGAGCCATTTCGTGTGGACCAACCGGTCGAAGGAAAGCCTTGCGCTCGACCTCAAGCAGCCGGCGGCGATCGATGCCCTGCGCCGGCTGATCGCCAAGGCGGATGTGTTCATCCAGAACCTTGCGCCGGGCGCCACCAGCCGACTCGGCATCGGCAGCGACAGCCTGCGCGCCGAATTTCCCCGGCTGATCACCTGCGACATTTCCGGCTATGGCCGGGGCGGCGAATGGGAGAAGCGTAAGGCCTATGACCTGCTGATCCAGGCGGAGGGCGGCTTCCTCTCGGTCACCGGCACGCCGGACCAGGTGGTGAAGGCTGGCATTTCCATTGCCGATATCGCTGCTGGCACCCAGGCTTTCCAGGCCATCCTTGCCGCGCTGCTGCATCGCGAGCGCAATGGCGGGGAGGGATGTCATATCGATGTGTCGATGCTGGAAGCCATGGCGGAGTGGATGGGCTATCCGCTGCTCTATACGCTTGATGATGCGCCGCCCCCGCCGCGGGCCGGCGCAGGGCATGCCACCATCTTCCCCTATGGACCCTATGACACGGCGGACGGCACGGTGTTGTTCGGCCTGCAGAATGACCGCGAATGGGTGTCGTTCGCGCGCGTCGTTCTTGAGCGCGAGGACTTTGCAGAGGATCCACGCTTCCGCGGCAATGCCGGCCGGACGGCCCACCGCGGGGAGATCGAGGCGGTGATCCGCGCGGTATTCGGGTCACTGACCACGGAAGCGGCGATTGCCAGGCTGGAAGCAGCCGGAATCGGCACGGCGCGGGTCAATGACATGGCGGCGCTGTGGGCGCATCCGCAACTCAAGGCGCGGGAGCGCTGGACCGAGGTTGATACCGCCGCCGGTGCCATACCGGTGCTCAAGCCGGTCCACGGCGATGGCTGGACACCACGGATCGACGCGGTGCCGCAGCTTGGCGCCGACACTCCGCGCATCCTCGAGGAAATCGGCCTCGATGCCGATCAGATCACGGCTCTTACCGAGCCATCCGCTTGAACCAGGCTGGGCATCCCGATGAAGATCACGATTGAAACCCATGGCGAAATGCGCGAGGCGCTGCGCGAGCTCTGTGCGCGGTTCCCGGCAGAATATCACCGCAGGCACGACGAGCAGGCGACCTATCCCGAAGAATTCATCGACGCGCTGACGGAAGCGGGCTGGCTTGCCGCCATGATCCCGGAAGAGTTCGGCGGCTCAGGGCTGGGGCTCACGGAAGCCTCCATCGTCATGGAGGAGATCAACCGGTCGGGCGCCAATGCCGGCCATTGCCACGGCCAGATGTACAACATGAGCACGCTGCTGCGGCATGGCTCGCCTGAGCAGAAGGCGAAATATCTGCCGAAGATCGCTTCCGGCGAGCTCCGGCTCCAGTCCATGGGCGTGACGGAGCCCACGACCGGCACGGATACGACCAAGCTCAAGACCACGGCGGTGCGCAAGGGCGACCGTTATGTGGTCAACGGCCAGAAAGTGTGGATCTCGCGCATCCAGCACTCCGACCTGATGATCCTGCTGGCGCGCACCACGCCGCTGGACCAGGTGAAGAAGAAGTCGGAAGGCCTGTCGATCTTCCTCGTCGACCTGCATCAGGCGATCGGCAACGGGCTGACGGTCAAGCCGATCCGCAACATGGTCAATCACGAGACCAACGAGCTGTTCTTCGACAATCTGGAAATCCCGGCGGAGAACATGATCGGTGAGGAGGGCAAGGGCTTCCGCTACATCCTCGACGGGCTCAATGCCGAACGTACGCTCATTGCCGCGGAGTGTATCGGCGATGGCTACTGGTTCATCGAGAAGGTGACCAATTACGCCAAGGAGCGGATCGTCTTCGACCGGCCGATCGGCATGAACCAGGGGGTGCAGTTCCCGATCGCACGGGCCTTCATCAATGTAGAGGCGGCCAATCTCATGCGCTACGAGGCCTGCCGGCGGTTCGATGCGCATGAGGAATGCGGAGCGCAGGCGAACATGGCCAAGCTGCTGGCGGCCGATGCGTCCTGGGAAGCGGCCAATGCCTGCATCCAGTTCCATGGCGGCTTCGGCTTTGCGGCCGAGTATGACGTGGAGCGAAAGTTCCGCGAGACGCGGCTCTACCAGGTGGCGCCGATCTCCACCAATCTCATCCTCTCCTACGTCGCCGAGCATATCCTCGGCCTGCCACGCTCGTTCTGAGCGCGGAATCGGTATGTCAGAGGGCTGAGGGACACGGGGGGCGCGCCGGCATGTACGAAAAAATATCGGCCAGACCGATTTCGCGGGCGCAGTTCCGAATCCGGGTTCTGAAGCATGCCGCCGTGGTGGTAGGCATCCTGCTGGTGTCGATCATCGCAGGCGCGCTCGGCTTCATTCTGTTCGAGGATCGCAACTTGGAGGATGCGATCATCCACTCAGCCTACATCCTCGGCGGCTTCGGACTGGTCGAGCCGCCGACCACATTCCCCGGCAAGCTGTTCGCCGGGCTTTTCGGGCTCTATTCGAGCCTCATCTTCGTGGTCGTCTTCAGCGTGATGTTCGCGCCGGTGATCCACCGCATCCTGCACAAGATGCATATAGAAGAAGAGGACGGGCCGGATCAGCCACAGGCCTGATGCCGACAGGCGCGACGCGCAGCAAGATTTCCCGCAATAACCCACAGCTTTTGTTGGGCAGTGCAGCAGTGTCGGGCGCCGGCCTTGGCGTCACAATACGCGCCTAGAGCCGTATCCGCGTCGAATTCTCTGGCTTGGTCAAGCGTTTGGTATGAGCCGAAGGCGGATCAACTCGCGCCTGCTCGGACTATTGCGCAATGCAAAATAATATGCCCCAATAACCGAAACAAAAGTTGGGGAAGGGAAGCGTTATGAGTGCGTTCAGTGACGATATCCTCGCAATCGCCGTAGAAAAGGTGAAGAGTGGTCAGCTTTCGCGGCGGCGGTTCCTACAGGTTCTCGGAGCTCTAGGGGCGGTCGGCGCGCTGCCGCACTGGTCAGAAGCCCGGGCGGAGGTGAAGGAAATCGTCTTCTGCATGTGGGGCGGCGATGCCGAGGACGTCTATCAGCGCGCCTGGGTGGAGCCCTATGAGAAGGCAACAGGCATTTCCGTGGTGCTCGATGGATCTGGCCCGACCCGCGGCAAGATACGCGCGATGGTCGAATCGGGGCACGTCACCTGGGATGTCTGCGACAGCGGCCTTGCCACCCAATCGTCGCTTGGTCCGGAAGACATGCTGGTGCCGATCGACTATTCGGTGGTCGAGAAGGACAAGATCATTCCCGGCCTCGCCTACAAGTGGGGCATGACGGGCTACATCTACAGCTCGGTGCTCACCTGGGACACCAAGGCTTTCGGCGGCGAGGCCCCGAAGACCTGGGCCGATTTCTGGGACGTGAAGAAGTTCCCCGGCAAGCGAGTGGTCTGGAAATACATGACCGGCGTGCTGGAAGCGGCGCTGATGGCCGACGGCGTGAAGCCCGAGGATGTCTATCCGATCGACATGGATCGGGCGCTCAACAAGGTGCGCGAGCTCAAAGATCACCTGGTCCTGTGGGATACCGGTGCCAGCAGCCAGCAGGTGTTCCGCGACGGCGAGGTCACCATGGGCCAGATCTGGCACACGCGCTCGACGCTGCTGGAAGAGGAATCGGGCGGCCGGTTCAAGTACACCTTCAATCAGGGCATCGTGCAGCCGGGCTGCTGGGTGGTGCCGAAGGGAAATCCGGCCGGCGCTGCGGTCTTCGACTTCCTGAAGTCGATGCAAGATCCAGAGAAGCAGCTCATCCTGCTCAAGGAACTGAGCCAAGGGCCGGCCAATCCGGAAACGGCCAAGCTCGCGCCCGAACTTGCCTCGCGCAATCCTGCCTCCCCGGAAAATCTGGCGGTCCAGATATTCCAGAACGAGGAATGGTACGCGAAGAACCATGCCGACGCCGAAAAGCGCTTCATCGACGTGGTCTCATCCTGACGGGTGAGACCCATCCGCCACTGGACTGATCTGGACCGCCAGGCGCGGTATTTCTGGCATGTATGTTGTCTTCATCCTGCCGGCAGCACTGCTCATCCTGCTGCTGTATATCGTGCCGCTGATTCGCGTATTGGTGATCAGCGTCACCGACGGGGGTGGCTTCGTGGCCAATTATGGCGCGGTGCTCACCTCCGAGCCGATCCATCGGATGGTGTGGACCACCGTCGAGATCTGCTTCTACACCACCACCATCACACTGCTCCTGTCTTATCTCATCGCCTTTGCGATGGTGAATGCCTCGGAGCGGGCGCGGCTGTGGATCCTGCTCTGCGTGCTGGTGCCGCTCTGGGCTTCGGTGCTGGTGCGGGCCTTTGCCTGGATCGCGATGCTCGGCAATAACGGTCCGGTCAACGGGGTGCTGGTCGGCGCCGGCATCCTGTCGGAACCGGTGCAGCTGGTGCGCAACCAGCTCGGCGTCATCCTGGGCATGGTGCATTACATGCTGCCCTTCGGTATCCTGCCCATGTATGCCACCATGAAGGGGATCGATACGCGCCTCATCTCGGCGGCGCGGGCGATGGGAGCGCGACCATTCACGGCCTTCCGGAGGGTGTTCCTGCCGCTCAGCATGCCGGGGGTCTACAGCGCCTTCGTCATCGTCTTCATCTTCTCGCTCGGGTTCTATGTCACGCCAGCCATCCTGGGCGGCGGCCGAACGGTGATGATCGCCGAATATATCGCGCTGCTGATCCAGCAGGGCTATGACTGGGGCATTGCGGCGGCCCTCTCGACGCTGCTGCTTTTGGTGGTGGCGGCGGTGATCTTCCTGGTGGGGCGCTCGGCCGACTGGGAAGGGGTGATGGGAGGCCGGCAGCGATGATGCTTCCCAACAATCTCGGCGGCAATATCGTGCGCGGGCTTGCCTGGGCGGGCGTGCTGTTCCTGGTGGTGCCGCTGCTGGTCGTGATCCCGGTGTCGTTCACGCCGGAACGCTATCTCTCGTTTCCCGCCGATGGCCTGTCGCTGCGGCACTATGAGACGCTGTTCAGCCACCGGCGCTGGTCTGGCGGCATGGCAATGAGCCTGATCATCGCCGCAGCCTCGTCGGCTCTCGCGGTGGTGCTTGGTACCCTGTGCGCCACGGGCATGTGGCGCATCGGCGGACGCAAGATGCAACTGCTCAAGCTCATGATCCTCGCTCCACTGATCGTGCCGTCGATCGTGCATGCACTCGCCTTCTACCGGACCTGGATCGACCTCGGCTGGCTCGACACCATGTGGGGGGTGATCGTCGCTCATACGACGATCTGCGTGCCGCTGGTGATGATCACCGTGTCAGCGTCGCTAGCGAGCTTCGATCCGCGCCTTGAACAGGCGGCTCGATCCATGGGGGCACGGCCAGTCACGGTGCTCCGGCGCATCATCCTGCCAAACATCGTTCCCGGTGTGGTGGCGGGGGCGGTCTTTTCCTTCATCACCTCATGGGACGAGATCATCGTGGTGCTGTTCATCACGGCACGCAAGGTTCAGACGCTGCCCCAGGTAATCTGGTCGAGCATCATGGAGCGGGTCGATCCAGCGGTCGCGGCCGTGTCCACGGTCATGATCCTGATCACCGTCGTTATCGTCTTCTGCCATGTGGCGCTCGGTACCCGGCAGAAGGGCTCCCGACAGCAGCTTTCAGGGAACTGATCATGTTTGCCAGCAATACCATCCTGCGCATTGCGGCCGGACACTCCGGCAATCACCGTCGGGTGACGATGCCATGAACGAGAGCCCGCCGTTTCTCGAGATCAGGGGACTCGTCAAACGCTACGAGAGCGTGGTGGCGATCGAGCATGTGGATCTGTCCATCGCCCGCAATGAATTCCTGACGCTTCTCGGGCCGTCCGGCTCGGGCAAGACCACCATCCTCATGGCAATCGCCGGCTTCGTGAAGCCAACCGAGGGACAGATACTGCTCAACGGCCGGGATCTCGTGCCGCTCGAGCCGGAAGAGCGTGAGCTCGGCGTGGTGTTTCAGGGCTATGCGCTGTTTCCCCATATGACAGTGGCACAGAATGTGGCCTTCCCGCTCGAGCTCCGGAAGCAGCCGCGCGATGCGATCCGCAGGCGGGTTAAGGAAGTGCTCGCGCTGGTGGACCTCGAGCGCTTCGCCTCGCGGCGGCCGGCTCAGCTCTCCGGTGGCCAGCAGCAGCGGGTGGCGCTGGCCCGCTGCCTTGCCTACAGCCCGGATCTGCTGCTGCTGGACGAGCCCTTGTCGGCCCTCGACCGGCAATTGCGACAGCGGCTGCAGACCGAACTCAAGACTCTGCACCGCAAAGTCGGGGTGACGATCATCAACGTGACACACGATCAGGAAGAAGCGCTGTCCATGTCCACGCGCATCGCGGTGATCAATCACGGACGGATCGTGCAGCTCGGCACACCGACCGAGATCTATGATCATCCGGTCACCAGCTTCGTCGCCCAGTTCATCGGGCGCAGCAATGTGCTTGAGGTCGAACGGACGGAAACGGCGGGCGGCATGCCCGTGGCCGTGGTTGCAGGGCGGCGGCTTCCTGCCGGCTGGATCGGCGCAGCGGGTGGAAAGAAGGCGTATTCGATCCGGCCTGAACATATCGACGTGCTGCCGGCAGGCGCACTGCCTGGCGGAACAAGCGATGACCTCCAGGTAGTGCTGGAAGGCAGGATCGAGGATCTGGTCTATCAGGGCAGCATGACGCTGCTCGACGTGCAGACGCCAATTGGGCTCATGCGTGCCGAGCTGTCAACCAGTCGACTAGCCTTCGAGCCTGAAATCGGCGCGGATGTCGTACTGCGATGGGAGAGCGTCCGCGGCCGGATCGTGGATGCGGACGAGCTGGTTGTCGTGTAGCTGCTGAGCAGGTGGGGGCCCGGGCTTCAGGGCCGCCGCCTCCGGGCGATGCACTCGATCTCGATCATGCCGTCGTTGAGGAGGCTTGCCACGCCGACGGTGGTGCGGGCTGGGAGGCCGTCCGGAAAATAGCTCGCATAGACCGCATTCATCCGGGCAAAGAGCGTCAGGTCGGTCATGAAGATCGTGACCTTGAGTACATCGGCAAAGCTCGCCCCGGCCTGCGCCAGGATGGCGCCGATACGGTCCATGGCGGCGCGGGTCTCGGCTTCGATGTCACCGGCAGGGCCGTGCCAGTCGGATGAGTCACTCGCCAGCTGGCCGGCTACGAAGATCAGGTCGCCATCGCGGACCGCCTGGCTGTAGGGGAAGACGGCGTCGCCGTCGGCCGGCAGGGAATAGCGCTCCATGGCCCGTAACCTCCGATCTGTCCATATTCCCGAGAGGATAGACGGGACGGGCGGTAGAAGGCCAGATGGGGACTTCGGGAAACGAGCCGCAGGATGACGGCAGTGCGCCTAGCGGATTTCCCGCCAGTCGAAGGGAAGTGGCGCCTCGCGGAAGGCGAAGCGGTCGAGATGATTGGCAATCACCTGCCGGGCGCGGTCGACATCGGCATCGGGCAGGGGGTCGAAGGCTACGGTCAGGGCGTCGGGAGATGCCCTGAGGGTCAGCGGTCCGAAGACAAAGTCACCGATCTCGCCCTCGGTTTCGGTGAAGGTGACCGAGAACTTGTGGCTCCAGTGCCTGCAGAGTTGCTGAAGATAGCGGCTGCCATTGGCCGTCGGCACGTCAACGATCCACATCCTTTGTCTCCCGGTCCTCAATGCAACGGGAGGTCTAACGCAGGGTGGCCACGGCCGGAAGTCAAATCGGCATGACAAGACTGTTCAAATCCAGCCCGCATGAATGATCCGGGCGGCCGGCAATCTGGAATGATGCGCCGATCCGAGGCATGCTGCGGAAACAGAACTGCCTTGAGGGAGAGAGCCTAGATGTCTGATTTTCAGGCGCTGCAAGCGCTGATCCAGGATTACTTTGACGCCCTTTACGAGGGAGACACCGAGAAGTTCGCGCGTGTCTTCCACCCGGCTGCCCGTCTCTAT